>ENA-OSIY01000134-OSIY01000134.1-marine-metagenome-genome-assembly--contig:-NODE-134-length-40717-cov-7.802288_pt1 | contig 40717 bp, 57 predicted proteins | sample MGYA00237884_ERZ534233 | MGnify/ENA primary metagenome ERZ534233 (study PRJEB26412, sample SAMN06343840) | marine metagenome | isolation source: estuarine water | place: USA: Columbia River Estuary... | reverse complement strand
GGCATGTCTTCTTTTTTCTTATCTTCAGTTAATCCTAAATTGTACAGTGTATGTGCATTACTGTTCTTGCGTGCTTTTTTATGAAGCTCTGCTGGTTTACCTTTACCAAAAAACTTAGCGGCTTCTTTTTCAGTCTGCCCTGGCTTAACATCTACTGTAGTATTGACACCTGGAACAATTACACCATCTTCCTTAACAGGAGTTGGCTCATCTCTGCGTTGATTAACTTTGGATGGATCTATTCCTAGCTCTGCAGCTTTACGGTATTTTGCCATTGTTTTAAGTGCGTATGCTTTCTTCCTAGCTCGCCTTTCATTAGATGTTATTTCATTTATTTGCATAATACATACCTTTGTTTTAAGTATTTATCGATTTATGTAATTCAATAAACGTTTTTTTCCAATCTGTGCCTCGTATTTCGTCTAGTTTTTCTAGGAAATCTATACACAAATAGCAATTATCCTCGTAGTCTAATGTATTGTTTAAATAATTTATTAGATGAGATAGTTTATCCTTGTGTACTGAATTAGTATACATATCTATAATATCTAGTTTTGCTTGTTTTGGTAAATGTTTTGTATCCATGTGTACTGGATGTGATAGTATTCTTATGTTAATATGATACTGTTTAAAATGATCTAATAAGTTTAATACTGTAAATGCATTAAGCATTTGCCAAGTAATGCTTATTTCTATTTGTGTATTTGGCACAAGTTCTTTAATGCGTTGTATATTTTCATTTAGTTTATACCATTTACTAGGAAAACGTATATAATCATTTTGTTCTCCAAAATCATCTATACTTACTCTAAGCATTAGTTTTTTAAAATGCTTCCACTGATCAATTGCCCGTTGATGCACATTAGTAATATTTGTATCGTACTCTAGCACTACATTTTTACTTATACCACTGTCTATTAACTTTTGCAAAAATTTGTAATGAGGCTCTACTAGCATTGGTTCGCCACCTACTAGGTAAACATGTTGTAGTTGTTCTTTATGTGTATCTAACTGTTCCCAAAAGTGTTCACTTTCCCACCAATCATAATCCGATTCACGATCTTTCCTATTTTGTTTGGATCCGTCCGACATGTTAATTTTTGTACCGCTGTCGTAAAAATGATCAGTGGAGTGAACTTTTGCCCAGTCTTTATACCACATACTGCTGCTTTGAGGTCCGCACATTACACATTTTAAATTGCATAAGTTACCAAACCTTAAATCCCAATATATGGGCATCTGTGTTGTAGTGCCGTCTACATCTGTTACTTGTACTGCTTTATCGTAATCAAATTCCTTATACATCCTATTAGTAAATGTACGCCTGCTTTTACCACCGTTAGCTTCTTTTGTCCAACATGTAGCACACTCAACAGGCTTTTCACCTGCTAAGAATTGTTTACGAATGTTGCGTGAAAATTCACTGTTGTGTATTTCTTCTATTGTATGAGTTTTAAAACTATGTCCAGTTTCACCGCCTGTGCTGTTACTCATTAAACAACAAACTCTACTAGCCCCATTTGTTTTAGTAGCGGCATGTATCCAAGGAATTGTACAAAAACTATTCTTCTGCATCACTGTTAATCCATTCTGCTAGTTCGGGATCAAAACTATCAAATGTAACTACTCCGTGTGTATCGTAATAGTTTACAAAATGTTTTACTGTGTGTTTGCGTTTCATATCATTATTAAACGGCTTACGCATTTCGTTTATGACATGATCAACTCCCTCTAGTTTATTTTTGTGTTTTTCAAAGAATGCTAAACTTTCTGCTTTAAATCTATCTGGAATATTTTCCATAAGCACTTCTGTCTTGTTAACAACTGGACGAATTTGTACTTTTGCATTTGGATAATTTTCCCATAAATGTTCTACTAGTTTAGGTATGTGTCTTACGCTTAAACTGTTAGCAGTAATATCCCAAACAGCTAATTTGAAATGATTGTAGTATTGATCCATTACTTGTAATTTTTGTTCCCATACTGTATCTTGTCTAGTCCATTCATCTGCAGCACCCCAACCATCTACACTAAATCTTAGATATACATTTTCTACTGTTTTTAGTTGTTTTAAATCTTTTTCTCTTAATAGCCTTGTGCCATTTGTATTGATAACAAAATTAGCACCTGGAGCCAAACTACCTAATCTTTCTACTGTAGTAGGAAAGTTTTTAAGATAAAATGGTTCGCCACCTGCTAAGTATACATGTTTTAAATTCTTATCTACACTTGAAATAATATTATCCCATGCTACAGGATCATCACTCCAATCGTAATTGCTTTTGTGATATTTTTCTGCTTCTTTTTCTAAGCGACCTTCTTTCCAATTAAAATGCTTTGCCATTGATTTGTGTTGATGTAATATTTTATTACTGTTACCAGCAAAACACATTACACAAGATAAATTACACACATTACCTAATCTAAGATCAAGTGCGTGTATTTTTTCATCTGGAAATGGAACACCATTGTTAATCATGCCTAGTGCTTTTTGTCTGAAACTACGCACTCCATCTCTTTCAGGATCATAGCATTTAAAACAACCATTGGGTTCTCCACCTGAGGCAATTTCTGCCCTAACGCTATGCATTTCTGGACTGTTCCAAATTTCACTTAATTTGTAGTCTTTGATATGATATTGTGAAAGTTTGTTCTTTAGATTTTTACAACACAGTGCTACATATCCGTCATTGTCAACGAATGTAAAATTGTTTGTATATACGCAATATTTGTCTGTCATAGGTTCCTCTTAGCCTACATTATACATTATAAAGGGAGTGATTGTCAAGTGTATTAATCAACAACTGCATCAAAATTATCTAAGTAATATTGATGAAGAACTTTATGATCAATGCCTATATATGAAGTACCAATGTTATATGTGTACCAGCCTAGTGCATGTCTAAATACACCGCCGTTTTCTTTTTGTTTGCGTAATAACATTGCATGTAGCTTTTCTGCAACACGCTGATACTTGTTTTTTTGTACTACTGGTGTTACTTTTCTTTTAAGTAATTCCCAAGGACTAGCTTCGTTTGTTATTACTTCATTAACTAACATCGTCTAATTCCTCAGGCACGCCAATGTCTTGTACAACATTGTTTTGCTTGAATCCATCTATAACATATTGTAATTTTTCTTTGGTCCAATTCTTTTTAACTGCTGTCCATAGTGATTCAAAACTGTTTAAATCTTTTCCACTGTCTAATCCTAGTTGTGCTGCAATCTCATCTGGTTGTTTCCAAGGACCGTCTATTGTTTCATTTTTATTCTTTTTAGTATATCCATCGCCGTTTTTCTTAGGAACCGGTGTGCGTTGTACACGCAACAATCCTTCAGTTGGACTCCACATAAAGCGTCTTTCTTCCATAGCTCTACCGTCATCTAATTTAGCATCACTTTGATCTCTGTTGTGTACTGCGGCCAATGTAGCAATCATAATGTTACGATATACGCCTTTGTATTTTGATTCTGTTTCACTTGGTGAGTGATAATAAGTTTTCATCCAACCTGGGTCGCCTGGCATAAAGTCTACTTGTACAAATCCTGTACGAGGCCTACCGTCTGACTTAGATTGATCAAAGTCTGCAATTTTAACTTTTGTCATAATAACACTGCTTTTAGCAATGTCTAGTACTAGTGGATTCTTTTTAAGTTCTTCTATAAATGCTGGTAATTCTTCTGGTTGTATTTGTAGTGCTACATCAATGTCTCCACTGAATTGTCTTTTACCTACACTACCTAATGTGTTGTTCATTAAGTCAACACCTATTGACTTTTCTAATGCTTGTAATGTTGGAGTAATCTCATCAATATGAATAGCACCAACGCCTGGCATTGCTCCACCTTCATTAATCATAAAATATTTTTTAATTAGGTTTTGATTTTCAAATGTTCCATATTTTTGTGTCCACTTGTATAAGTTTGTATCCCAATAATCACCATCTCCTAAACCCCAATCAACTTTCTTAGTTTTCTTTTTACCGCTGTTATTATTTTTAGTATTTGCTCTAGCATTTGCAATTGCTTTTTCTTTTGCATCTGCTAGTGCCGCCGCCGCTGCCGCCGCTGCATTTCCTTGTGCTGTAGCACCAGCAACTGTTCCTGGATGTATATCTACACCAGTTGTTGTTCCTGGTAAATCAAGTGCATCAGGTCTTGTAATAGTGCCTGTGTCCGGTATTGTAATATCTATGTCTTTTCCAATGCCAACATCTGCTACGCTTTTTGCGGTAGCAAGTGCTTTTTCTAATTCTTTTGCTTTTGCATCTGCATCTGATTTGGCTGCTATATCATCTATTTTACTATTTTGATATGCATCATTGGCTGCTTGTGCGGCAGCTATTGCTTTAGAAAGTTCAGCCGCTGCTGCAGCTGCATCTGACTTGGTTGCTATATTATCTATTTTATCATTTTGATATTTGTCATTTGCCGCTTGGGCTTGAGCGGCTGCATATGCTTGTGCTGTTTTTATTAATTTATCATCACTTGCTCTTGTTTGTGCAGTTGCTTTTGCATCTGCATCTGATTTAGTTGCTATATCATCTATTTTGTTATTTTGATATGCATTATTGGCTGCCGTAGCTGCCGCTGACTTGGCCGCTTTTGCAGCTGCATCTGACTTGTTTGCTATGTTATCTATTTTATCATTTTGATATGCATCATTTGCCTGTTGGGCATTTGTAGCCGCAACCGATGTTGCTAATGCTATAAGTTTATCATCACTTGCTCTTGTTTGTGCAGTTGCTTTTGCATCTGCATCTGATTTGGCTGCTATATCATCTATTTTGTTATTTTGGTATGCGTCATTATCTCTTTGTGCCTGTGCTGCTGATATTGATGTTGCTAGTGCTATAAGTTTATCATCGCTAGCTTTAGTTTGTGCATCTGCTTTTGCTTGTGCTACTTCAACTCTTTTTATTTGAGCTTCAAGTTCTGCTGCTCGTTGCCCACTTGCGTTTTGATAATTAGCTTCTAATTCTGTTTGTATTGCTGATACTACTTCTGGACTTACGACTGCTATTTGATTAATAACTTGTCCTGCCGCTTTATTAATTTCTTCAGCTGCTTCTACTTCAGATGAACTTGCACCTGTGCTGGTTGTTAAAGAATCTATATAAGTTTTAGCAATTGTTGATGGATCAACTCCATCTGCAATTTGCTGAGCCATTAAATTAGCTGACGCATCAACTGAGGCAATTATTTCGGCTGATCCTGGACTTAATTCGCCAGCGTCTGTGTACTGTGATTTTAAGGTTTCTACGCCTGTTTGTAATTCTGTACTAAGTGTAGTTAATTCTTTTTCAACTACTGAATTACTTAAATCTTCCACACCTCGTATACTATCCCACATTTCACCAGCAAGTATAGCCGAAGCTGCCATTTTCTTTTCAAACCAACTAAATGCACCGGTATTATCATTAACAATATAGATATTAATATTATACATGGTACTAACGCTACCTACGACTGCTAATGAGGCATACCAGGCCTGTTGTGAATATCTAAATGCAACTAAGGCGTTCCAAGCCACAACAGCAATAGGTAAAGGTGCAAACTGAAGTGCCTCATTAAGTTGTTGTATTGATTCAAATACTTTTTTGTGTTGTATGTTATCTAACGAGTAATCAACTGATTGTACTTCAAACTCTTTGTTAGATGTTTTAAAATTCTTTTTACGCATTACTGTTTTAGCAATGAGATCTAATTCGTTGTTAGCACTGTCCCAACGTAAAGCAAATGGTATGTTTACATCTGTTGCTAAATCTTTTAGTACTGCTTCTGAGTCTGGGCCCATTTGTGCAATAGGTTTGCCCCAACGTTTATATTCTTGTTTAAATAATCTTGTAAGTTCGCTTGCTGTAATCTGTTTTACATTGCGTTCATCATTTACACGATCTAAGAAGTGACGGGTAAACTCTACATCAATGCCTACTTTCGCAAATAATCTATCTGCAAAAACTTCTAATTGATCCAGTTCACTTTGTGTTAAACCTTTGTCTACTTCAGTTATTCTCATCTAGAATCACCACTTCCTGCATGACCAGTAACGAGCTTTTGTTTTAGGTCCAGGATTATCACAGTTATGTCTTGCACGGAAACTCTTACGTGCTTTAGGATTAGACTTACGAATTTTCATAGTCTTTTCACCTTTTGATTTAGCACTTGTTCCGCCATGTCCAAAGTTTACTTTTTTAACGTTTCCAGTTTTTGGGTCCTTAACATATACTTTAAACTTTTTAACATCGCCTCTTGTTGGCTTGTTAAGTTTAACAGTGCGTCCTTGATATTCCGCTTCAAAAAGATCACTTTCGTCAATACTGTATCCTAGATATCCAAACTCTTCATGGAAATCTTGTGATTCATCTAGTGTAACTTCGTCTTCTTTGACGCAATTGTTTACACGCTTACCTTTGTTTTTACCTGTGCCGGGTTTAGTTCCATCTTTTTTGTAACCATCCCAACAATCTATTTCATTTATCTTCATACAACTATTTATCCTTCTTACACCATTAATGATACTATAAACATATATGTAGCATAATGTAGTATTTGGTCTACTGTCTGTAGACGCCAAAACCCCTTACCTTCTCTGGATATTCCAAATACCCATAATATATTTGATTTAAACCAATCAATATGCCAGTGTGCAACATAATCAATCAGTGCATAACCTAACGCTAACCAAGGATTAACCCAGAATAACAATACTATAAATGTTAGCACTGCGTGATCCATTGCATGTAAATGTAATCCTCTGTTTAACCAAAGCCTCTTTTTAGATGGTACTCTAAATGATTGTATAGCTAGATCGGCTACTGCATGTTTGCACATTAAAGCAAACAATATGATTGTTTCTAATTCCATGTTATTTTCCTGTTGATTTTTTGCCTGTTAGATAAGGTCTTGAAAACCAATGTTTAAACCACTCATCTGTTCCAGGCTGTATGTTCTTTTCACGCTGAATGCGTCCCTTTTCGGAGCCTGTAATACTTATATTACTACCGCCGTTATCTTCTTTCACTTTATTACCATCTCTATCAGTTATACCTGCTAGATATTTTAATTTGTATATGTCGTCCATTTTCATTGATCTCGTCCCCTTGGTTCTTCAACTGCACCTAGTTTTCTTGCAATATTTGACCATGCTTCTAGATTTCTATTATGATGAACGCCAAGCATTCTTTTAAATTCAGCTCTATTAGATCCAGGTGCATACTCTTGTAGTTTGCTTTCCATAAGTTTATATACACTCTCTAACATGTCTAGTACAACACCTTTGAAGTTGCCTGAATACGCATTTGAGACAACTATATAAAACAGGTTCTCAGGTGATTCATGTACATCTTCGGTGTGATATAATTGAGAACCAAAACTTAATGTAAACCCACCCTTTTCAGGTGACGGTGTTTTTGTTTCAAATGTATGGCCAGGCGCGAACTCATCTTCTGGGTTATGTAATTCAACATCTGGGTATTTTCTTTTCCAGACATTGGTTACTACTGTAACTATCTCATCAGAATATGCTTCTTGGAATTCATCTTGACCTATATCATATTCTTCTTCTAATAATTTTACAAATTCATTTGCCCGCATTAGTATGCTCCTAAGTATTTTTTATTGCATCCACATTCGCATCCTGGCTTGCAATCGCAATCTATAATTCTGTGTCCACATGAACACCATTCTTCTTTTTTAAACTTTGCGGCACTAAATTTTCCATCGTCATTTTTATTTAGTTTCCCACAATGTGTACAGTATAACTCTTTTGGTTTCCACTCGTCCATTGTTGCAACACTCCAAAAACCTTGACAGTAATCACAAGTAAAATGCCATATGTTTTCTTTGTTTGCTTCCATATTAAAAGTTATTCATATTAAAACTAGTTTCTGTTCTAGTAGGTATAAAGTATTCTTTCCAGTATTTATTTCTTTTGTTTGTACTGGTTTTGTTTGCTTCGTGTTCTTTGTGTTTTTTAATATAATGTTTAAGTTCTTCTTTTGTTAAATTTTGTTTGCTCATTTCTTTTTGCCACCTTTCATGTTAGCACACCAGTGATACATTTTTGCTTTTTCACCGCTGGCTTTTTTTGCTTTGGCTCTTAGTTCTGTTACGCTACCATTACAACTAGCACCTGACTTCTTTACTCTGCCTGGTCTGCTTTTGCCTTTTACTTTACCGTCTGCGAAGTTTTCGTTAAACTGTTTACCGTATTTGATATCTTGTTCACGTTCTTGTTTCCAAAGTATTTCCACTTTTTCATATGGAACATATTCTACTGATACAGTATCTTTGCCAGCCTGCATAGCATCTACTAATCTATGATACCCATTTACAAGATATACATGGCCTGATGGAAGTTTTGTAACTGCCAACGGAGCATCTGTTCTACTTCCGCCACCTACTGATTGTGCGATTGCCATACCAGCATCACTGATAGTCAAATCGCTAATTTTCATTTCTATTGCTTCATTAACTGGTTCTTGTCCATCTTCTAATTCTTGTGCTAACTTAGAAATAGTATCTCCTACTTCTATATCTTTGTGTTGTATTCCAACACCACCTGCACTACGCCATTTGCTAATGTTTTCTCCAAAGTCATCAATTAATGCGTTTGGAGTTCCATCTGCTTGCTTGGCATATGCGGCTTTGTTATGATCAATAATAATTTTTGCTGGTGGGAACATACCTAAATGCTTTCTAATCCATGCACGTTTTTGTGGTTCTGAATTAGGATCGCCTGGAAGCGGCGCACTTAATATATTATACTTTCCTTTAAACTGTTTAATTGCGTTTAATAAATTTTTTCCATTAGGTGTCATTGGCAAGTTAATCCAAAAGTCATCTGTGTCTTTGATCTTTTGTAATGCTTTATCTATGTCTGGAATATCTTTCCAGTGTTTAACACCCATCATTTTATTCCATACACCAAAGAAGTCTGCTAGTACTCCATCCATGTCTACATATAGTTCTGACTTAGGATCTAAATCTTCAAACAAACTTTTAATGTTTTCTTTTAACAAGTCATCTTTGGTAGCAGTAAAGTTACTTGCTTTCCACTTTTGTTTGAGTTGTCCAAGTTTCGCACCCATTTCTGGACCTGGCTTCATACCTTTGGCAATTAGGTCTGCGCCTGTTAATGGAAAGTTTGGAACTTCTGCATCAGTGTTTACTTTTTTGCCTTGCATTGTTGCTAGTGCTGAAATTAAGTCTTTGTTAACTCCATCAGCAATCATATCTTCCACTTTCTTTTGGTCAAGTGGATTGTTTTTGTTTTTAACTAAAAAGTCTAATAATTGTGTTTCGCTGTTACTAAACTTCCATCGTTTAGCAAGATCTACGCTATTATCCAATTGTGCTAACGCTAAGACGGGGTTACTCTTGTCTTTTAGAGTGTTTATATTGTTAGTAGATAGCCCAATAACTTTGCTTACACCTGTTTTTTCTATCATTGATACTACACTAGCAACATTCTGTCCTGAAAGTACTTTGCCCATTTCTGCCCATATTCTCTCGGCGCTAATGCCGGATAGTCCTTTGGCGTGTTTTGTAATTGCTTCTAGTGTATCACCATCCCAAGTAGGTTTTGACAGTCTACCTTGGAAACGGAAGTAACGCAATATGCGTAAATAATCTTCTGTAATTCTTTCTTCTGCATCGCCAACAAACTTACTTACTTTATCTTGTAAGTCATCCATACCGCCAAAGTAGTCATAAACATTACCTTCAATGTCCATGCTCATAGCATTGTATGTTAAGTCTCTGCGTTTAGCATCTTCTTCCCAACTTTTAACAAACTCTACTTTAGCATGTCTGCCATCAGTTTCTGTATCTGCTCTTAGTGTTGTAATTTCAAATGGTTCGTTATCTAGGATTGCAGTAATAGTACCGTGTTCTAATCCTGTAGGTTTGTGTCTGATGTTTGCTTTATCAAGTATAGCCATCATTTCGTCTGGAGTAGCGTCTGTGGCGAAGTCAATGTCTTTGGGTGATTTACCTAGTGCAATATCTCGTACTGCACCACCAACTATACGCATTTCGTGATTGTTGTCTTTGAATACTTTGTCAAGTTTTATAATAGCCGCGGAGATGATAGGCTTTGCATTTAATCGTTCTTCATATACAAGGACTTCATCTATACGCATCTTATGGTTCCTTAAAAATTACTATACTTCGAAGCAACACCAGATAGGTTAGTATCCCAATAATTACCTTTGTTTATGCTACTCCAGTAACTTCCTAGTCTACCCTTCTTCTTTGCTTTAGCTTTGGCGTCTGCATCTGCTTTAGCTTTAGCTTTGGCTTCTGCATCTGGTTTTGCTTTTATATTATCCAACTTTTTGGCTGCAACTTTACTACCACCTTTGGCTGCAATAGCAGTTCCTGGTGCTGCAAAATCACCTTGTTTGTTAATTTTTTGATTTCTCTTTGTGTTGGCCATACTCTTTTTATGAGCTGCATCGTCGGCCGCTTTTTGTAACCTATCGTCTACTTTGCCTTTTAGTTTATCAACTGCTTTATCAACTACTTTTTTAGTACCCGTGGCAGCAGTTTGTCCTACTGCAACATCTAAGTTTTTACCCATACTGCTTAGTGCATCTTGTTGTGCTTTGGTTAATTTAGTTTGAGTTGTTTTTTTGGCAGCAGTCTTTGTTGCAAGAGATGTTGCTGGTGCTGAAATGTCTTTTGATACTGGTGCTGCCTTTTTAGCTAAATCTTTAACTTTGTTAACTGCTGATGTGCCTGTGTCTTTAACTTTGTCAACTACTTTTTTAGCTAACTTTGGTGCTACATCTTTAACTTTGTCGACTACCTTATCGGCAACTTTTGCTGCTGCATTTGCACCTGGAACTAATTCTGTTTTGGTTACTATTGTTGCACTTGAAGAAGGTGCTTGGTTAACTACGCTTAATATTTGTTTTTTAATCTCTGCGGCATTTGGGGCACTTATTCTAGTTGTAGTTGCTTTACCGTCTACACCTGCAAGGAATTCGCCTTTGGCAGTTTTTATAGTATCACCCGGAGGTGCAGTTTGTACAGCTTTTTTAGTTGTTGTAGAAGTGGCATTTGCTACTGTATTGATACCTTTTGGAGGAACTGCTGCATCTTTTGGAGTTGGAATATCAGCAGTTTTCTTTTGAGCTGCCCTGGCTGCTTTTTTAGTTTTGTAAATTTCTTTACCTACTTTAAAACCTTTACCAGCAACTTTGCCTAATACACCGCCTGCAATACCAATTGCTACATCTGTACCTACTCTAGTGGCAAATTCAGCTTGTGTTATTTCACCTGCGTCTAATGCCTTTTTAGCTTGATATGTATCATAGGCAGTCCAAGCTGCACCACCGGCCCATAAAGCAACAGGTATTAACGGCAAGAATTCTAATATAACTTCTCGTTCGTCTTTTGGTACGCCTATTTCTTTTAAAATTGTATCTGCTGGTAGCTCTTTTTCTACTAAATGTTCTAATCTCATTACTGATAACTCCTATTATTAGTATTTATCAATAATGTAAATTATGCTTATAATATAAAAAGTTGTATAAATGCCCAAGAATTCATAATAGTAAACCAACAACATAGCACAATAGCACTACTTCCACGCCTGTATGTACTAAACACTGCTAGTAAACTTCCTACTAGGTATAGTGGAACGAATATTGTTGTAGCAGGATCGAGTATAGTAAAACTTAATACTGCACTTGCTATAATAAGAACCGTAGTTTCTACTATTTCCGCATAAAAGGCCAAACGATCGTTTGCATAGCTTTGTTTAAAAAAGTTAATTATTTTTTTCAATTTGTGGATTCCTCAAATGGTATACTTGCTAGGTTTTTGCTTTTTGCTTCGACCATAATGTCAAAGTCTTTACGGAAAGTACCAGCCCATTCATTAACTGCGGTATTCCACATAAGATCACTGTGTGCTCTTAGTTTTGCTTTTTTGTAGCCTTGTTCAATTAGTGCTTTGTAATCAGGCTTGATATCTATTGGATGCCCTTCCAAAAGAGCTTGACGGCTAACGCTATAATGACAAGCAGGACGGACGCCCCGCCAACTATCAATGACACGTTTAATTCTATCATCGCTTGGAGTAATATATTCTCCGGTGCTATGAACCCAGTGATGGTGTATGTCGACAACTAATGCTACCTCCTTCTCAAGTTCGAGTGAGGCATCGAGGCCCCATGCGTTTTCGTCGTTTTCAATAGTAATACAGTTTCGTGCTTCTGGAGACAGTCGTTTAAGTGCGGCTTTGATACCGGCTGGACCTTGTCTACCTGAGATGTGGACGTTACACTTGAAGTCTTGCCAAGTTTTACCATAGCCCATCCACCTGATGATATCCGCATGATATTCGAACTCCTCTATACTGCGTTCTACTATTTCTGGTGTATCACTTGCTAGTACAACAAATTGACCTGGGTGCATACTAAGACGCACACCTAGTTGTCGTGCAAGCTCACCTGCTTTGCCATAATATGTAGATGCATATGATCTTACCTCTGGGCGTTTCCAAAAGTAACGCCAGTCTGGGTGTGTTGCGGCAGGAAGCTGATTACTACCTAGTCGAACCATACGCTGATTCTCTGGAAGACTGCCTACATACTCAACAAGGTTGTAAACTGCTTGTGTGTTGTGTATCATAATATTCCACAAACGTTGTTCTGCAATATCTCGTGTTTGCTCGTTAAGCCAACGGATAGTTGTAGATTTTTCTGTAAGTGGACGCTGAATTTCTTCTAGCAGTTTCTTTTTTTGTGTCTGATCGTGGTGTAAATATTTACACGCAAAGCCTACCTTGCCTACCATAAGTACCTCTATAAATTAAGTTATGTGTATATTATAGCAAGATTGGTTGGTTATGTCAACCGTTAAGTTGCCCAAGTTTTTTCTTTATTTCGTTGTCCTCTAAGTATAAGACGCTTGTTGGATATAATAGATACATTTTCAAATTGTTCTAATATATTAAGATATTTTTTAAATTTTTCTTCATCAAATGTATTAAAGTATTTAAACACTAATTGTCCCTTACCAAGTAGTGCAATATCAATAAACTTCTGCATATGTTTTTCATTTATTAATTCATGATGCAAACTTATATTAATTTTAGTATGTTCTAATAATTCATTGTATAATTTTATGGATGCTGTTCCATTAGATAATAATTCAACAGTACCTCTTTTTTTACACATTTTTACGATATCTAAAATATTAGGATGTAAGGTTGGTTCGCCACCATTGAGGTTAAAATGTATTTCTCTGCCAGGTGGAACTTCTATTTCTTCAAATTCTTTTTTGTATTGTATTAACGAAGGAAACCCACTGTCTAGGTCGTGTATGTCTGGTGCACAATATGTACAACTAAAATTACATCTTCTTAATAAATTCCAATCAACTACAAAACGATTATTTTGTAATAATCCATATACACCACATGCAATAATATCTCCGTCTGTGTCAACATTGTAATCTTCTATTATAGAATACTTTGTAATATTAGACACTAATTCTCTAAAATTAACAAGTGTATCTTTGTTAATTGCTTTTGGTAAGTTTATGTCAGTAGGACATGCACATATTGCCACATCACATGTGCGTGACTTATTACCACATGCAGTATATCCAGTTGTTCCTAATTGTGATGTTATTGTTTTTGTGTGATCAAAAACTTCACAACGCCATTCTAAGAATAGTGTAACATTATTCTTAATTAAATATTGTGTTTGTGAGGTTTTTATTTTGTTGTCGTGAGTTAGCACAAGCAACATATTGTTTTCGATCATTTTAGGCTACGCCGTTTTTACGAAGCCATTCAAAGATTTCTTTGTTATCAAACTGTGGACTTCGTCTGTGACTCTCTGGTAATGAATCCCAATCTCTTAATGCTGGGTGTGATTTTTTACTTTCGCTAAAATACAATCCATAATGCCATCCTTCTCTAAGCATCTCATCACGCCATCTATTATGATGCCATTTGTTTAGATCAATTGTAGCAGATTCAATTAATTCTGGATCTATATCAAGTTCCACATCTTGCATTGTATCGTATTGATTAGAGATTTCAATATTAAAGTCTGGAATAAATTTATAATCCCATGCCGCAACAACAATTGCTGCTTCTTCTTGTGTTAAATCTCTTATTAGTGGAACTGTATATGTGTTTGGAAATTCTGGACAATTTTCATCAATGCCATATTCCATTGCAACTTCTTTAGTACCAAGTTGATATGAAAACACAACTCCTTCTGGCCCAAAACGTTTACAAGTTCCCAACCAGTCCATTGCAGTTTCACTGTCTAAAGGTTCTGCTGTTTTTAATATTACATGATGTTGATACATTTAGTATTTGCTCTTTTTAGTAGAATAATCTGCTTCTGCACTTGCTGAACCGCTATAACTAGCACGGGTTCCTGAAGTGGAAGTATCTGTTTGTACTACAATCTTTTGATCGTTTTCACTTGTACTGTTTACATAAAGACCAAACCATGCCGCGCCTGCTCCAACTACAACACTAACCAGTCCTGCTTGTGGCATGCTTGGATCTGGTAAAGCCATAAACCATTCTGTTACTTGATATAGTAAATAAATGTACATACTAATAAATGCACGAGGGAATAAACGTAATTTATCAAACCAATATGGAAATGCTTCCAGTTTTGATATTTTACCGTCATTATTTAAATCTGTGTTTGCCATTATTTGTATCTCCTTGTATAATTGTATTTATCCAATTTAGAATTACTAGTCACAAAAAAACCCAATCCTATTTCTAAGACTGGGTTTTCTTTAATTACTTAAACGTAAATTACGCTACAGTTGCCGTTGCAAAGTTGCCGCCTACTGTTCTAACTGCTACTTGTAGTTCAGCTGCATCAGCCCATGAGCTGTTTTCAACTACTACAGTAAATACTGTTCCACCAGTTGAGTGGTTTGAAAGACCGATAACTGTACCTTTTTGAGCTACTGCTTCTAATACTGCTTCCATTTCTTCACCTGGGTTAACTTCACCTGAGATATCTGCTGCTGCAGTAATTTCCCAGTCAGTCATTGTTGCGCCATAGTTGAATTTACCGAATTCAATTACGTTTGCTGGATTTCTTGTTGCCATTATATATTCTCCTAATAATGTTTATTTTTAAAGTTCTGTGCTGTTGCACTACTTTTATTTATCTAAATTCTATCTTTTTACGGCGTTTTGTTCAACAAAAATAGTCCAATTTACTGTTTTTGCTGCTTCGCCTGTGACAGTAATCTTTAAACTACTGTTAACAGTATCTGCTGAAACACTACCAGACCAAGTATCACTTGTAGTATCTGCTAGGGTTTCTCTACTTGGAGTGCCTATTAATGCTAATGTTCCACTAGTTTTATCAATAATACCTTGTAATTTAATACCATAATTGTCAGTGCCGTCTGCACCAATTATGTGTACATTGTACATAACTGTACTATTGTTGTCTATTACTATTCTACTTCCAGTAGTTAATAATGCTTCTGTTGGTGTAGCATCTGTTGTTTCAATTGACATAACATAATTATCATGTGTTGCTAATACTATATTAGATACTCTTACTTCTCTGATTACATTAGGTTCTATTACTTTTGAATCAACATATGAAGTTGATGCCAATCCTGCAATACTTGGAATATAAGGTTTGTTTGTTAAGTCTGTGTAACTACCTGAGAATAGGTTTGGTCTATTTACTAGGTCGTTATAATCACCACTGAATAAATTAGGTGTGTTTGCTAAGTCATTATAACTAATAGCTGCGCCTAATGAAGATAAACTTACTGAACTAATAACTGTGTCAGGGTCTGGTTCAACATTTAAAAGTTGTAAATTACCACTTACAATTTGTAAACTTAGATCTGAATTTCCTGCTGGCTTATTAAGTAAGTCTGCATAATCACCTGAGAACAATACAGGTGTGTTTGTTAAGTCGTTATAATCGCCACTAAAGTGATCGCCACGCTCTAATAGTTTTTGATCTACATAGGCTTCTGTTGCATAACTACTACCGCTAATTCCTGAAGTGGCATCTAATGCTGGTGCCCAAGTTGAATTTGCACTATCCCATTTAAGTACTTGACCGTTAGTAGGTGCAGTACTTGATACATCAGATAATCCGCCTAAAGAAGTAGCGCCTCCGCCGCCTCCTGAATTGTTAACCCATGCATAATCTGTACCATTCCAACTTAATACTTGGTTAGTTGCTGCTGAACTTCTATTAAGATGTGTATCAACACTAGCGTCAGTATAAGCTGCACCAGTTAATAAATTAGTTGTATCAGTTAGATCACTTACATCTGCTGGTATAGTTGGTGCACCAGTTAAAGAACTATATGCTCCATCAAACGCATCTGTTATTCCGTAACCTGCAATTGTTGTTGGCGTTCCAGTTAATGAACTAAATGTCTGTGCTGGAACTGAAGTTAGATATCCACTATCATTTGTAAATTCAGATACATTAGTATATGTTGTGTTTGTATCTGTTGCCGATATAACATTGCCAGCACTAATAGTTATATTTGTACCTGCTGTGTATGTAGCGCCGCCGCTACCACCGTCTGTGATTCCATAACCAGCAAGTGTTGTTGGTGTGTTAGTTAATGAACTAAATGCACCGTCAAATAATGTTGGTTTGTTTGTTAAGTTTGTATAGTCACCGTCAAATAATGTTGGTTTGTTTGTTAAGTTTGTATAGTCACCGTCAAATGCATCAGTAATCCCATAACCGGCTAATGTAGTTGGTGTGCTAGTTAATGAACTAAACAACCCATCAAAATGACCATATGTTAATGAAAATTCTGTGCCTGTTAGTGTTAGTCCAGTTCCTGCTGTATATGTTGTGTCTGTGTCAGTTGGTATGCTTGGAGTATTAGTAAAGTTATTGTAATCTAAATAGTATGTACCATCTTGACTGTCTAATGTATCTGCATTACTTCCGCCGCCACCTGATGTATTGTCTGATGCTGGTTCCCATGATGTACCATTGTATTTTAATACTTGTCCTGTTGTAGCACCTGTTGTACTTACATCAGTTAAAGCACCGAGTGTTGTTGCACCACCGCCACTTAATAAACTGTTTACATCTGTTAAATCACCTACATCTGTTGTTGCTATTTGATTTTGTACCCATGCCTGCGTTGCATATCCTGTTAAATCTGGAATTACTGGAGTGTTAGTAAGGTTGTTATAATCACCATCAAAGAATGAGGCGTTTGCAATTGCAGTATTAATTTTACCTGTAACTTCAGTAGAAGTGTCGTAATTTGCCAATGAACCACTTAATGCTGAGGTAGTAACATAATTACTTAAATCTGGAGAATCAATTCCGGCTATCTGAGCGTCTACATAAGTAGTATCTGCTTTAACTGATATAGCAGTGTTGAGTGTTGCTATCTCGGCTGCTAATGTTGTTGATAACACATATCCACTTAAATCAACACTGCCACCACTATTAATATTAGCAATTAGTTGATTAACTTGTGCAAGTGTTGTAAATGAATTTGTTTCGTTATGAAATGCTTTGTCGATACTTCTATATACTAAAAGATCGCCATCAGCAATGGTAGTTGATAAATTAAAATCTGGTGTAGGTAGTTGTTGAATACCACCACTAAATGCTTGAATTGCCAAGTGTATTTCTCCTTTAAATTAGCACGACAACTTTGTCGATAGCGCCATGTAGTGCTGGGTCATATGATCCTGCACCTAAGTATGCTCTGTCAACTTTAACACGCAAATAAACAAAGTTACCTTCGAAACTTGAACCTTTGGTAGCAGTTTGGGCTGTAAATTGTAAATATGGTGTTATGTTATCCAAATCAATAGGAAACCAATCGTTTTCTGATGGTTGTTCTACAATTGTTGCTTCTAAGTGAATTCTTCCAGTAAAGTTACTTACATGGAAACTCATTGTATGTAAACCGTCAGCAAATCCATAGTAACCATCGCCTTTTACAGCGTCACTTGTATATGTAAGTTCGTTTTTATTTGTTAGAACTATGTTAGAACTAGCCATTAATAATCTCCTTTAATCTTACAAGTATTTATCAATTATCGAGTTCTTGAAGCGTTATACAGGTTTCCATAGTCATTCTAAGCATATCACTGTATGCTAACTTGTATAACATCATAGTTTCTTCACTGTTTGTGAATATAGTGGGTGGTTGTGCTAATCTATTAATTGTTCCAAAGTAGGAACCATATGAGGTGGATACAATTCTATTCTCACCTTTGGGAAAGTGTTCATATACCCATTGAATCATTTTTACACTTTCTTCACGGGTTGTATTCTTGTCCCAATTATGCCATGCAGTTACTTTGTGCTTGTATCTGTTAAACCATAACTTGTTGCGTATAACTACTTTTCTATCACGCTTATGTAATAGTTCTCTATGCGTTTCATTTAACGGTTGAGTTATTTCTTCTACTTCAAAATTGTTTAATACATCTTGTACAATTTCTGTATTTGATGTATATAAGTTACAATCATATTCATGCTTGCTTCTGTATATTTTTACTACTCTGTATTGTAGTCTTGCTAGAGAATCAAACTTATCGTATTTGAAATAAAAGTTGCGTGGTATTTTTACTATTTTAAGTCGTGTATCAAAGTATCTATAAAATACAGTTTCTGTAGGCAGTACTGTTATATTATTTTCCATTAATAGTTAGTGCGTCTTTTTTCCAATCTAGATCTAGTGTAAAGTCTTTATTGTGATCTAGCAAGTGTTTTGCTAATGGAAGTTTAACACTTTCATTAATTAACCTTGCAAGTGGCCTTGCACCCATTGCCGGATCGTATCCTTTATCTTCTAGCATTGCTAATAGTTCAGGACCCCAATTAATTACAATGTGTCTGCCTTCTACATATGTTTCAAGATCGCCTAAAAACTTAATAACAATACGCTTCATGTCGTTTCTTGTTAGTGCATTAAACTTAACAACACCATCTAATCTGTTACGGAACTCTGGTGCAAAGTAATTGTTTACTGCATCGTCTACTGCTTTTGCATTATATGTTTCTTCATTAAAGCCAATGCTTTTAACTGCCGCGTCTCTGGCTCCAAGGTTACTTGTCATAATAACAATAGCGTTCTTGGCACTTACTACTTTACCTGTACTTGATGTAATTGTACCTTCATCTAATAAACTTAACAATACACTCATTAAGTCTGGGTGTGCTTTTTCTACTTCGTCTAGCAATAGTACACAATTTGGATTATCTTCTAATTGATTAATAAGTAAACCATCACCTGCTTTACCATCACCGTGTCCTACATAACCTGGAGGTGAACCAATTAGTTTTGATACTGTGTGGCGTTCTTGATATTCTGCCATATCATATCTACATAGTTTCATGCTCATTGATTGTGCTAATCTTTTGGCAAGTTCTGTTTTACCAACACCTGTTGGACCTGTAAGTAAATAACTTCCAATAGGTTTAATAGGATCTTTAAGTCCTGCCATACTAACTGTAATACTATCAACTACACAATCAATTGCTGCTTGTTGTCCAAATACTGTGTTTTCTAAAAACTCTCTAACTTCTGAGTGCTTTTTATTTGTTGCTTCATCTTCTGCTTTTCCTAAATGTTCTTTTGGAATGCCAGTTAGTCTTGCCACTTCTGCTTTGATTTCATCTTCACCTAATATATCTAAGCGTTCTTCAATCGGTAATATTCTATTAAATGCACATGCTCTATCAATAATATCAAATGCTTTGTCTGGAAGTTTCTTGTTAAAGATATATTGGTTACTTAATTCAACTGAAAGATCTGCTGCTTCTGGCCTAATAGTAACATCGTGAAATGCTTCGTATGATACTAAAGAATTATATACAACTTCTTTTGCGTCTATTGTGTTAGGTTCATCTACTACAACTTTTGTAAACCTACGTGCTAGTGCAGTTTCTTTTTCAAATACTTTTCTATATTCTTCATCTGTTGTAGCACCTATCACTTTTAGTTTACCATTACTTAATGCTGGCTTTAACATATTGCCTGCGTCCATAGTACCGTTTGTACTACCTGCGCCAATGATTGTGTGTATTTCATCTACAAATAAGATAATGTTAGGCTCTTGTATTAGTGCCTCTGCTAGTTGCTTCATGCGTTCTTCAAAGTCACCTCTATACTTTGTACCAGCTACTAGTTTAGTCATATCTAATTCCCATACAACTTTGTCTTTAATAATATCAGGAACATGTCCTTCTACGATAAGTTTTGCTAGTCCTTGTACAACTGCTGTTTTACCAACACCACTACCACCTGTTAAAATAGCATTAGACTTTTTCTTTCGTGCTACTGTTTGTACTAATTCTTTTAATTCGTGTCTACGACCAATTAAGTCATCATATTCATCATATGCTTCGTTCATGTTAGTACAGAATTGTGCCAGTACATCTCTAGGTGTCATTGCACCCTGTTGTCTGCGAGGATCTCCCAAGCTATCTGTTGGTCCAAAAATTTGTTCATTTTCTAGTGCTTGTGTTTCTTGCATCCAACCTATAACTTTGTTTTTGCTAAGGCCCATTTGTTCTGCGTACTGTGCCGCTACACTGTTTTCTTCACCCAATATACTTAATACCAAGTCTAATTGATTAAGATGTTTTTTACCTTGAAACAATGCTTGTGTTAATGCTCTATTAAATACTCTTTCAAGCATTTGTGTTTTAAAAGGATTTGGTTCTTGATTGTCATTTCTGACTAATTCTTTACAGTGGTTTTCTAAATACTCTACTAGTGCAATTTGTAATGTTTCAAAGTCTGCATTTACTTCAAAGCACATTGCCTGTACTTGTGGGTCGTCTAAAATAACTGCGGCTAAATGTTCAATAGTTACATATTCGTGTTTTAATTTCTTTGCTAAATTGATAGCAGTTATTACAATTTTTTCAATATCAGTCATTTGTCCTTAACCTCGTTATAAATTCTTCCATATTAGTACTATTTAAGTAAGGTATCTTCACCTTTATATGTATCCTTAAATTGCCTTTTCTTTTACTTTTTCTATTATATAATCCATGTCCCTTTAACACTATTATACTTCCTGTCACTGTATCTATTGGAATATCAATTTCACAGCGTTCTCCTGTTGGTGTCATTATCATAAATGAATTTAGTTTCATTACATCAATAACATCCAATGTCTTATACATTATAATATTATTTCCCGATCTTGTAAAGACTTTATTTGCCTTTTCTTTCACATTTATTATATATTTTTTTCGCTTATCAGTTATTTTAAACTTATCACCTGCTAGTACACCTGCTGGAATATTTACTTTTAAATATAAATCATCAATTTGAATATAATCATTTATTCCATTAATTTGTTGTTCTATTGTTAATGGCAAATCTACCATTTGTACATCTGTTGATTTTACAATAGGAATATGATTTTTTTCAGTTATACTTTCATATGCATCACTGATAGACAACCAGTCAGCGATAGTACCGCCCTTGTCTGGATGATTTTTTAGAGCTAATCTTTTGTATGCTAATTTGACCTCTTTTAATGTAGCACCCGGTTCGAGGCCTAGTATAAACCAAGGGTTGTTTAATTTCTTCATCGTAGTATTTATTGACATTGTGAAGAGCCTTAAACGCTAGTGTTTTTAATTAAGAAATTTATCGAGTATTCCTGTTTTTTCAACAGGAACTTCTTTGTTTTTGCTGTTGTGGTCATCTATATTTTTTTCTGTTTGTTCGTAGTATTCTTTGTATGCTTCAATAATTGCTTTTTGTTGTGATAACAATTTAAGTATATCTGCCATGTTTAATGAAAGTTGCTCATAGCCTTCTGTTGTTAATGCATATATAACTACAGGTTCGCCATCTGCTTGTAACTTATCAAACACCTGGCCCAATGCATCTGGTGTAATAATATCCCAATCAGCATCTCTTAATTCTAGTGTACCCGTTGCAGGTAATACTAGTGCTGGCTTTTCGATAGGCTCTGCTTTATATGAAACTACTTGTGGTGCTGTTGCACAACTACTTAGGAATGTAGTTAGGATTAGCAATGCCAGGACATTCAGTATTGGCTTTTGATTTTTTTGTAACATTGATTTCTTTCTCCGTTAATGGTGAACCGCTTAGTATCTCTATACATCTTGCTATGTTGTTACTGGCTTTGTCAATTATTTTTTCAACTAATCCAGGTCTTGCTTGTGCAAGTTGACCTAAGTCATGTTCGCTTAGTTTTTCTTCAAGTGTATCAACACGCGATTGTGCTGATGCAAATTCTTTACTTACTTCATTAAATTGTTTTTGTACTTCTGCTAAATCTTCTTGTACTGACTTAAATGCTGCCTCAGATGCAGCAGCGGCCTGTTCAGCAGTTGCGGCGTTTGTGGCATATACACGAATTTGTTCTTGTGTGTATGTGTAATACTTCCACGCACCTAATCCTACTGCACCGAGTACAGCAGTCATTATAAGAAGTAATTTAAGTTTTCCTAATATCATAATATTAATACTTGTTTAAAAATTTAATGCGTTCCGATATTTCTTGAGCTTCTGGGTTAGTGGCCATTTCATAATCGTAACTACTTGAGTATACACTACTTTCAAAGTTTTGTCTATTCCAATTTGAAGGCATATCGCTTTTGTATGCATTAAACATAAAGCTGTTTGCTGATTCGTCTACACGAGTGATATCTTTTAGTATGTTATCAATTGAATCAAATAACTTACTGTTTCGTTGTAATTCAACAAAAACTTTGTAATTTCCGTCTTTGTCTGGACCTGGCGATACATCTACATCAATACAGTCATGTCCTGTTTCAATAAACTGGCTTAGATCTTTTGCTGGATCGGCATCTTTAACTTCAAATGCTAATACTACAACATTCTTATCATCGCCTATTTTACTTTTGTATTGATCAACACTAAATGTTGATTGTATCAAATCTATTAAATCATTGTTTTGTATGCTCATAAGTCTAATCCCTCATCTGCTGCAGATATCTCATCTGTGTATGCTTGCTCTACTGCATTACTATCAATACCCTGATCTTCAACACGCAATTTAGCTGCTTCTACATCATTCATATATTTTCTAGGCATTACTATTGTTACTAACCAAATAGGCTTAATAACTCTTTTAGCACGAGTTTGTCCTGGTCTTCTACCGTCTGCTCCATCTTGTCCTTCACTGTCGTCTGGACTTCTTAGTTTAGCAGCCGTAATGTATTCTTCTTCTGCAAAATATACTTTACAACCATTTCTTGTTAAACGCATTGCACCTTCAGGATCTGGCATTTGTGCTTGATGATACATTAATGTAACTGTTACCCAATATCTATCAATGTGTGGACCTTCGACAATTTCGCCTTCCATCCAGTTTTTATATGCATAAATGTTGGCATTATCCATTACACGCTCAAAGTCCATTAGTGTTTCTAACGCACTATCTCGACTAGTGTTTGCTCTTAGGTTGTTTAAAATATAGTTTTGATCCATTGTGAATTCCTTTAATATATACTTATTTATGACAGTTAGTTCGTAGTGTCAACTTTTATTCTTTTTATGCTAACTTAACTTAATTCTCAAAGTGTTAAATACATATGAGCAGGCAGTAAAGGGCCCAAGCATCCAAATAGGAGAACACATGGCTAAACGAGCTCGAAAAACAAAAAAACAACAATATCAACAAGAACATTCACAGGATAAGATAGTCCAACTCAACGCACACAGAAAACGACATGTACAAATTGTTCCACGTAATCTCGCACAAGAAGATTATGTAGAGCTTCTTGACGATGAAAATCGTAACATTGTGTTTGCAATGGGACCTGCAGGTACAGGTAAAACATTGCTAGGCGTGTTAGCGGCTATTGACGCATACAATTCAAACTTATGTAGTAAAATTGTAATTACGCGACCTGCAGTTAGTGTTGATGAACAACATGGCTTTCTACCAGGAACACTAGTAGAAAAAATGGCACCATGGACAAGACCTATATTTGACGTAATGGAAGAATATTGGTCACCAAGCACAATCGAAAATATGATTAATGAGAACATTATCGAGATTGCACCACTGGCATATATGCGTGGTAGAACTTTTAAGAATTCTTGGATTATAGCAGACGAAATGCAAAATGCGACACCATCTCAAATGAAGATGTTATTAACACGCATTGGCGAGAATTCTAAAATTATTGTAACAGGAGACTTAGCACAACACGACCGTGGATTCGAAGACAACGGTCTTAAAAATTTCGTAAAACTACTAGAACAAAGAGGTAGTGATATAATTGGAGTTGTCAGCTTTACCAAAGGTGATGTTGAACGACATGTCGCTGTTACTGAAGTTCTAACTATTTACGGAGACGAAGAATAAATTAACTGTTGACAATCATGTCAACTATATCGGCCCAATTGCCTGCCATTTTTATTCCGTCCATTAAGACTTCATCTTTGTTATGATCGTGTTCTAATAGAATACTTTTTAATCCTAACTTAGCCCCACACTCTGCATTTTCGAGTTTGTCCTCGATCCAAAATGCATCACTTCCAACATACGGTGCCAATGCTTCGTCTTTGTCAGCACCCGTATCCAAGCATAGTACTTCTTTAAAAGTACCCTTACCAAATACATTCTCTAAGTTGTACTTCCTTAAACGAATTGCTTTTTTGTCTAAACTTAAACTTGTAATACAATGGAAACGATATCCATGTTCATATAGTTTAGCAACACCGCTTCGTGCATCACGGAATGCTTTTAAATAGCCCATCCATGCACTTTCGTTAAATATTTTAATTAGTTGTTTACCTTGAGACTTTTCAAACCCATACTGCTGACTAATATCATACATTCCATGTGCTACTTTAACATGTCCATGTGATTCCATCCATTTATGAAACGCACTTTCCCAATCAAGTAGTACACCATCGCAATCTGTAAGTATGATTTTATCTTCCAATTTTATTCCTCTTTTTTCTAACATTATGTATATATTATACGACAAGATGTCTTGGTTGTCAACCTTTTATTTCATATTAATTAGGTCTTGATATTCCCAGACTGCTTTCTCATACTCACCTGGCCAACCACCATATACTCCCATTTCTAAACTGTTTTTCATCCAAAGTAGACTTTTATCTTCGCCTTCAAATGATTTATTTCGTTCTATTTTGTGTAAGTATTCTGGTGTTAGTCCATGTAGTGTAGTTAAGTCATGCATATCAATGTTTGGTGCAAACTTCATTTTAACTATCATTGCTTGTTCATCAGTCATTACAACTGTGTCGTTTTTGCCTTTGATAGTAACACTCCAAACTTTTGTCATTAGCGCCTCATTTGTGCTATTTCAACTGCTTGTTCTTTTTGATCTTCAAAGATAGGAACCATGTTACTTTTGTGCATTGTTGCAATGCCTAGTAATTTGCGTTCGCCTGTGTATTGCATAGGCTCTTTGCGTGTGCCATTACCACTAACATTATTGCTAAGACTTGGGTAATGTGTTGTTTCACGCACCTTAGGAGGTTCGTATGCTTGGCGTTTTGTTGTAGTTTTTGGGGCTTTGTATGTACCGCTTACATATGCAACATAATCATCAAACTCTGCAAACTGTGCCGAGTGGATATGTCGCCTACGACAATCTTTGTTGTGTTGTCGCCATTGTACACGTAGTTTTTCTAGTTTTACTGGACTCAAAGCCTTTTTGCTTTTCTTCCGACTATATTGAGTTGTGGTCATATGTGGACCAAGTAATTGCATCGTCATATTTTACGCTCCATAGTAAATTTGTTACATTTACATTATAGCGTAAATTATGCTATTTGTCAAGAAAAGTATTTGTCATAAGTGCTATAAACCCAGTCACCTAGCTCTTTGTGATAATCATACAAATACATATTTCTGTACTTGTCTGTTTCTATTGTTCTTCGTACAAACTTTTTGACTATTTCAATATCTGCTTGTGGTTTTGCTAAATTTAAACACGCATCTTCTATTGTTCGGCGTAGTCTTTTAGAACTTGTAATATCTGCAACTTCATAATTTTCTAAACTAAAGAATTCTTTTTGTCGTATTTCTAAAGGTATTACATCAGTTCTAAATTCTCTTGGGTTTAACAACTGCCTTGAGTTATTACTAGCACTATGTTCAATACATAATTTATCAAACGCTAGTATAGTATCGAAATTATATGCTTGTATACTAGAATTAAATGACATTCTAAACCAACTGCTGTTTATTTCTTGAAAGTATTTTAATTCGTCTAAAAGTTTTTGCATATCTTCCCAATTGAATATTCCTGCACTACGCATATATTCAAACATATTATTAGGTGCGTCCATACTTACATCAAGTTCAAAAGTTTCTAATGTTTCAAAACGTTGCAATTTATTTAAATCAACTTTTGACCCATTTGTTGTAACAACCATATCTGTTTCAAATGATTTATTATTTTCATCTAATATATCCATAAGGTCATAAACACTATCATCCATAAACGGTTCACCACCTGTTATCCAAATACTAGTTACACTATCTAATTTACTTGGATTATTCTTTAAATAACTATTAGTGGAATTTATGTTCTTAGTAAAATTTGGATCTAAATGGTAACCATCAACTATATCTAACGATCGTAGATGTTTATGTTCTGGTATAAGACTATTACTGTATAAAGGACTACACATTCTGCATTTAAAATTACAGATATTACTGTAATTAATGAACATGTGATTTACAGGATTTCCTGTTATTTGTGGATTGATAAAACCTTCTTGACTTTTAAAATCATTTTGGTTACGCATTAGCCATTTTTGTCTTTGACTAATATTTCCATGTTGTTCTTTCTTGTAGCAAGTTTCACAACCTTTTACATCCCACTTACCATCAAGCATATCTTGACGTAGTTTTTTCATTTGTTCGCTATCATAACTTTCACCCATTGGAGTGTCACTCATCATACAACGAGTAAGTGCGCCTGTAGGGTGAAAGCTAATAGCGTTAAATGGAAGTGGACACCAAGTATCGCTATGTCTGTTTATTGGCTTAGTGTTTTTATCCATTATTATTTAAATAAGATTCCTAACGTATTAGGTCCTGCAATACCGTCTGGTGTTAATCCTCTAAGTGATTGCCAACCTTTAAGTTTTGCTTCTGTACCTTTTCCAAAGATACCGTCTGCAGTAAGTCCAAGTGTTTCTTGTAATTTTGCTACAGTTGGACCTCGAGATCCAAGACGCACTGTTTCATATACTTTGCGTGGAGTATAATGTCCACCTAAAACTTCTAAAGCATGTGCGTAATGTTTTTTGCGATCTTCCAGTCCGATAGTTCCACCATTAATACGTTTTGTCATACCAGTTATATCCTGATTATCACAATAACGGTTAATGTTGTTAGTATCCCAAAACCAGCATGCACTTGCTAATGCTCCAATAGGACTGCGAACAAACTCTGTGGCTTCTTCTGCACTCATATCTTCTGCTTTACCAAATTGTGTATAATTATATCGTCCAGTTAGTTGAAGAATACCGCCACCTCTAAAGCGCCAGCCATCTCCACTATTTTCGTTACCATTATTCATACGATCAGCATAAATTACATTTGCAATCTTTTCAGGTTGCCTATGATAATCATGTGCATTTCGTCCTGCTCGTTTAAAATACTTTGGAAAAATCTTATCCAGTGCTTCGGCACTGTAATTTAGATTCTCAGTTAGAACGGTATATCCACCTGATTCGTGAGCCGTTTGGGCTATAAACCCTGCAACTCTTTCAACGGTATCGATATTCCATTTGGGCAAAACTCTCTGCATTGCATCATGCCATAAAAGGCCATTGACACGAGGCAGTAATTCTGCGACTTGCTCTACTTTAAAATCAAATTGCATATGAGCTACTCACCTTTTAACAAGGTGTATGCACCATAAACAATAGCTGCATATGCAGCCCAGGCAATTAGCCCATCGAACATAAGTGCAATTACACCCATGGCAATTAGAGCTCCGCCATCCCAAGATGTGCGTTCGCTTAGTCTATTTTTAATCCATTCAATCATAATGATCTCCTTTTTTTTGATAGTTTTAGTGAGAATCTTCTCACATTTTTAACATAGATTACTCAGACGATTTATGCCTGAGTTACTATATTAAATTAGTTTACACTAGAAACATGTGTTTGTCAAGTGTATTTATAATATCCAGTTAGCAATAGTACCAATAATGAATATCCAAATTATCCATCCAATCCAATCATTGTCGCTGCCTATTAGACCTTTACTTTTTGCACAGTCATAACAGTAGCGATACTTCTTATTACATTTGTTTGTACAAAAGAACGCTTCACACGTCTTTTTACTCATGCTCGCCACCATTTCCACGGCCATTATATCCACCAAATACATTTGGTTTGCGTTTAGCGGTTTCAAAGGTTGCCACTGTTACGGCAATAGCACCAAGCAATAGTGTGTGTAGCATCATACTAAACACTCCTGCCCACATGCTACCTACTATAATAGCAAACACAATACACCACATCCATGCCAATACTTGCATGATCATATGTCGTGTGCTAAAATCTGGAATGTTGCTTAGTGGATTCTTCTCATGATCCATTACTACATTCCAACAATTATAAACCCATTCTCTCATTGATATTACCTTTCTAAATATTATCTTTGTAGGATAGTGAGCATCAGCATCATCACGAAATTCGATTGCATCGTTTACATCGTGAAACTCTTGTGATACCTTACGGTCTTTGAAATATGCTGTTACTCTATACATGCAACTAAGATAACACCTTTTATATATGTTGTCAACCTTTTTATTGGCTGGAACGATAGGACTCGAACCTATACTCTACGCTACCAAAAAGCGTTGCATTACCATTATGCTACGTTCCATTACCAGTAACTGGCGGACAGTTAGGGATTCGAACCCTAGGAAGGTTGCCCTTCGTCGGTTTAGTAAACCGGTGCTTTCGACCACTCAGCCAACTGTCCTTATTTAGTAACTATATATGTTCCGTCAGTGCGGTTATATGCTTCAATTAACAGTTCCCACATTTCAGTTGATACTTTTACTACATCGTGAGTGTCAAATTCTTTATCGTATTGTGTAATGTAAATAATATCTTCTTGGAAATGCATTATAACATCTTCAAAATTTGCATTAGTATCCATTACTGTTACAATGCTTTCATCAAACTCTTCTTCTACTGTAAACATACATAGTTCTTTCTTATTTTGGTACTCCCGACAGGATTCGAACCTGTGATCGACCCGTTATGAGCGGGTGGCATTAGACCGCTATGCTACAAGAGTATTATTTGGCAAAGGTGAAGAGAATCGAACTCCTACTTGCGGATTTGGAATCCGCCGTGATACCATTTCACTACACCCCTATATTTGGTACTCGCACCCGGACTCGAACCGGGACGCCATATGGCCACAGATTTTAAGTCTGTTATGTCTACCAATTCCATCATGCGAGCATTGGCGTCCCCTACAGGATTCGAACCTGTGACCTACTGCTTAGAAGGCAGTTGCTCTATCCAGCTGAGCTAAGGAGACCAAAACTGTTTAAATTTGTGTCGGTTCCTCTGCTGTAATTAAATACATTTTATTGAGTATTGCATCTAGATTTGATGCAGTTAGATATCCAGCGACTGTGTCGCCTTCTGTTGTGATGCCTGGAAGTTCACACATTTGTTCTTTGTCTGTTCCCCAGTCTTTAAACACACCTACTTCGTACATGCCTGATTTGCCACCATATGACATGTCATTACAGATTATGCTTAGTTTATATTTGCCAAAGTCAATGATTGCTTGCTTGCCCTTTGCGTGAGGCTTACCTTGGTCTAACATTTTTATGTCTTTGAATCGCATTTTACTTCTCTATTGCGTCTAGTTGTTTTTCAAGTTCTGTTATATATTGTTCGAGCGTACTAATTGTAGTATAAAGGTGTCCAGTAGCACTTGGCTTGATACGGCTTTTGAACACCTCTATTAATTCTTTTGAAACTTCTATTTTATTAGTTATTTCACTAAATTCTACCACTATTTTAATCCAAATAGATCTTCAAAGGCTTTTGCTGCAGTTTGCTTTTCTTTGCTTTGTTTACTAGTTGGTTCTTCTAAATAAGGTTGTTTAACTGTATTCACATAATCAATTTCTTCCAAAATTTCAATGCGTTCCTTAACTTTTTTAAGTGCCATACGGACTTCCTGGCTGTTTTCTTCTTTGTTCATTTCATCTTTGATGATTTCCACAATTTGTCTACTATTAATCATATCCGCTCTTCCTTGTTTTAGTGTTATTAGTATAACACAATAGTCACATCTTTGTCAACTATTTATTATCTTATATATACTTTTTACCTTAGATAATAAATGGTAATGTACTATGTTAATGCATACATTATACGATAAACGAATAACGAAGTCAATGATTAATTTAAACTTTTTGGCGGACCCGACAAGATTCGAACTTGTGGCCTTTGGTTCCGCAAACCAACGCTCTATCCAACTGAGCTACGGGTCCATTCATTAATATATAACATTTAACCCGATTAGTCAACCATAAAAAAAGGCCGCATAAAGCGACCTTTTTAACTTATTTGTTAAGTTTAAAAACTAACTGTAAGTCCTACACTAACTTCTTTGTCAGTTGATTTCCAATCACTGTTAAGTGAATTAGTCAACTTGGCATTTAATGAAGTAGATGTACCTAACGCAACTTTCGTACCGATAGTAAAGTTTGGTGTTACTTTATCAATGCTTGTAAAGTCACCTTCTACTGATTTTAACATATAGTCAACTTCAGCATATGGGGCAATAAGACCTAGGTCCATTTTACCACCTACAGTTGGAGTGAAATGCATTTCTGATTTAGTAAATGTATCTCCCCAATTGTATTCAGCTTCACCACTTAGGTAAGTACCAACTGGTCCTACATTAAGAACATCTAAAGTTTTTCCAACAGAAACACTATAATCACGGTTAGTTCCGTTATCACTTACTCCTGCTCCAAAATCTAATGATCTTCCCATTGTGTACACATCAATTGATCTAGATGTATCGTTAGTTGACAATGAAACTCCCATAGTTGCCGATTCGGCAGCCATTGAGACTGTTGTATTGTCATAGTTCTCGGCTTGTGCCGTTCCAGTTAAAGCGACCATTAGAGCCGCCGTCATTATAATATTTCTCATAATATTTCCTTGATTTTTATTATTACATACTTTAACGCTAATTGCATTATAGTAGCAAGTTGATTCTGTTGCCAGGTCCAACTTGCAAAAACCCCTACATACCTAAATTAGGCTGCTAATGCCATTTCTGGCGAATAATTGTCATTTGCAATTATAAAGTTTGTTCGCGGTAACGGCGCTTACATCCCGGCAACTCCCTTTACCTATTAGCTACCCAGTCGAACCTATTTCAACCCCATCAAAAACACACTATGAACTACTAGTAACAATGTGTTTTTGGTGGAGTTGTCCGGTACCGCCCCGGAGTCCTGAATCAGCGTTGAGTAAATTTCAACATTGCGTATTATTTATGATAACACAAAATTAAGTTATGTCAACCGGTTTTGCGTTTATTTGTTGTTTTTTTCCAGAATAATCTCTAACTGCGGCTTTAATGGCATCTTCTGCCAATACGCTACAGTGTATCTTAACTGGTGGCAATGCAAGTTCTTCTACTATTGTTGTGTTTTTAATCTCTTGTGCTTGATCTAGTGTCATACCTTTAAGCATAGTTGTTACCATACTTGAACTAGCAATTGCACTTCCACAACCGTATGTTTTGAATTTTGCATCTTCAATAATGCCATCTTCTGTTACTTTAATTTGTAAACGCATTACATCACCACATGCAGGTGCGCCTACCATTCCAGTTCCGATATTATCTTCCTTGGGGTCGAACTTACCTACATTTCTTGGATTATTGTAATGGTCTAGCACTTTTTCGCTATATGCCATAATTTCTTCCTATTTGAAATACTATTTATCTATAAAGAAGCAAAAACATTCTCTGGTGTTGTTTCACCATATGGATCGCCGTCTTCAGCTGATGCATCTGGTTCAATAAACATTTTGTTAATTACACCGTTCTCAACAATCATTGCATATCGTCTGCTACGCTTGTTAAATCCTACACCACTCATATCAATTAACTGACCCATGGCTTCTGTAAATGTTCCATTACCATCTGGTAGTACTTTAACATTCTTAAGGTTGTTTGCATCACGCCATGCGTTCATTACAAATGCATCGTTAACACTGATACAGTAAATGTCACTTACACCTATATCATAAAAATCCTGTGCTTGTTGTTCAAATCCAGGTAACTGGAATGTACTACATGTTGGTGTAAATGCTCCGGGTAGACTAAACACTACAACTAGTTTATCTTTAAAGATTTCGTCTGTAGTTAATTCTCCCCATGTTGATGGCATAATTTCACATGAGTTAGCTTCTGCACTTGCATCTGGTACTCTTACTTTAAATGTAACTGCTGGTACATTGCTATTTTCTTTCGTCATTGTAGACTCCTTTATTTCATTAGTGTAATTATAGTATATTATCTTGTATTTGTCAATAGTTTTTGCCCATTTTTAATAAATAGTTATAGTATGTTAGAATCAGAAGCAATGAAAATATCAATGTTATTAGAACCGTTAATAGGGCTAGGAATTACTGCGATAATAGTATTATGGTTTAAAGAAGCTGTAGGAGATTTTGTGGCAAGTCTTCGTTGGAAAATGAAGCCTGGATTTGAACCCGGCGACGAAGTATTCTTAGATGGAGAAAAAGCCACTATTATTAGTATAGGTATGCGAGAAACTATATTTGAAATTGATAATGGTCGTGGTAAGGTGTGGAGATATATCTATAATACCCGCATACCTACACACAGACTGGAGAAATTAATTGTTAAAAAATAATATAGATTGGCATCTAGCAGAATTATGTATAGATGTATCGAAGATAGTATACGAAGAAAAAGCAGAAGTAGTTAAGTTTCTATGTAAGCATAAAATAAAACATTCAAGTGTTAAATTCTTTGAAAAAGAAAACGCACAAGGTTATGGTATTGTTATGCCTGACTATGTGATCGTTGCTTTTAGAGGTACTGAAGGCGCTCAAATGGGCGACTTAATAGCAGATATTAAGGCTTGGCCAGCAGGTGCTGATACAACAGGTACAGTACATTCTGGATTTAAAACTGAGCTAGATAAACTATATCCTGAAATTATTAAGTGGTTAGGTAAAAAACTAACTACTAAAAAAATAGTAATTACTGGACATAGTTTGGGAGCTGCAATGGCAACTATATGTGCTAGTAGATTTCACCAAGCAGGTGCAGACTTAGAATTATACACATATGGATCACCAAAAGTAGGTGATAGAGAATGGGGTGAACAGTTCAACGATATAAAGGCGTATAGATTTGTTAATAACAATGATATTGTTACTAGAGTTCCATTCTTTGGATATTACAAACATGTAGGTCAAATAGAATATATTACATATGATGTGCATATCAAAACCAAAGTAACATGGTGGCAACGATTTAAAGATAGAATGAAAGGAACTGGTAAAGCTATTACTAAGTTTCAGTTCTTTGATGGGTTATACGATCACTTTGGAAATCAATATATTAAGAAAATTAAGACTCGTAAATAACTTGTGTTGGATCAGTTCCATGTACCCATGTGCCGTCTAATGCTTTAATAACACATTTAGATTTATACTTTTCAACAGTTAACGCTAATTGTTCATCACTTCCTACTAGATCAGCCTTTACAATGTCATAGCAAGGTGTTTTATTCTTATCTATAGCAAGTATAATCATATGTTCTAATCCGTTATTACGCCAATTATAACCTATACGAGTATCCTCACCAGTAATAAATCCATCATATCTAATAACATCCCAAAGATTAAATCTGATGTTTTCCGGATCTGCTTCTAATACTTTTTCATTATCTGTTTCAGATATATTAATACCATCGGCTACAACTGCATGACCATCATAAACTGTACTATTATTTTGTGCTAGATTAATAAACTGTTCGTCATACATATTCCAACCTTCAATATTATTACCTTCTTTGTCTTTGTAACTAACTACACCTTTGTGTACAATTACATTAACACGCAATCCTCTACTAATAGGTTGTACTGCTGCTGGATAGTTGTTGAATGTTTTATAGTCTGCTACTGTAGGCGAGCTTATTGGATAAATCATTATTAATCCAGGCCATACTGCATTTATTGTTTCTAACTCAAGTCCCAAGTCTAAATCTTGTCTTAGCAAATTAACAAATAAATCAGCGTCACGCTCATCTATATGTTGCAAAGCCATTTGACAAGAGAAGTTCTTTTCTCTTTCATCGTATTTTTCATCTACGATGTCTGTTAGAATATGTAGGAATTTTGTTAATCCCATACCAAATTGTTTACCTTTGCGTCTCGGAACAAAATCTTGCATTCCAAAATCTATCCAAGGATTATACGCTATAGTAATTATTCTTTGTAGTATAGGTTCTTTGTGATATGTGTGCAGAAGTCCTAGTTTCTCATTCTGAGTACTATAGTTCTGCAACTTTGTTATAATGTCTGATAATAGATGTACTTTACTCATACAGCTATTTATACAATTAAAACTAAGGTGAGTAAGGGCCGCCTACTTGCCGCCCTTTTTCTTTTCTATTGGTTTTTTAAAGTAAGTGTGATTTGGATCTAACATTAGTTAGTCTTGTACATATTATGTTTGAACTCAGAGATATCATTGGCTTTGTCGTGCATGCCCATTTCTCTAAGTTGTTTAATACTCATACAGTAACTTCTGTATTCCATTGCTTTTAAAAATCGTTTAAACATCATTTAGCTGATCTTTTATATGCTTTAATATCACCACGAGCAACTGATCTAATGTCGCCTCTGCATAATCCAATATCATTTAATTCAAAGTCGTTTAATTCCGACAAAGCCTTTTCAGTTGCTCTGCGTCCTTGACTGTTTGTATAAGCACGTTTTAACCAACTTAATTTGTTTGTTATAGTATTAATCATTATTTACTCTCCAGCATAAGCGCCTTTGCTTCTTTGTGATAGCCTTGGCGATGTAACTCTGCAGCTGCTTTTGCACGGCCAACTGTTTCACCGAATGACCAAATTGTCATTAGAATCTTTAAACTTGCGTTTGAAATCTTCTCACAAATTTCGCATGTTTGTTTGTATAGTAGTGTTGTTGTCATTTTACTGTTACCTTGATATCTGCAAGACCCATCTTTGGTGCAGTGCCTTTGTGTTCTAGCATATAGTTGTAGGCATATTGCCAATCAGAACCATATTCTGTTTTTGCATAAGTCATTAGGGTGTTATTGTAAGCCACACGACTTCTACGTGAGCCATTGAATAATCCCGACCATGCACTAAAAAAAGTGTTAGCCATTTTATATTCTCCGTTATATGTGTGGATGTTTTTGGGAAAGCATCCGTTATTTGCCAGTCTCTCCTGGCTGCTACCACGATACCTCATAATGTATCGCTTGTAAGGCATGGGTTATGCCCTGGTCTTTCCCAGAGTCAGTTAGCGTGGCACTAACTGCCGCTCTTTTTTTCTGAGCCGAGGTCGCTCTGTACTACTTTGTACATGTAACTATAACACAACGTTGTGCCATTTTTATTACACATCTATTTATCTATAATACCGCAGAATCACTTACTTATCTGCTGCAAAGACGCTATGCATGTACAACATAGCTAAATCTTAGTTGTTGTGCTTTCGTATGTTTTGTTAAACTGATTGTTAACGCGAACAAACGTAGTACATTTACTAAGTTGTTTAAGTTTCATTGCACCTGCATATGTACAGGTACTACGCAACCCACCTAAGATTGCTTGTACGGTGTGTTGTACTGCACCTCTGTATGGAACTAGTACTTCTCGTCCTTCGCTTGCACGATAGTCTTTTAGTCCACCAAAGTGTTTTGTGTTTGCAGCATCACTGCTCATTCCGTAAAAAGCTACAAACTGTTTTTGTTCAAGTACTGGCTTTTCTGCTGTAAGCCATTCATTGGTTGCATACATCTTACTAATAACTTCGCCGCCACCTTGATCGTGTCCTGCAAGCATACCGCCTAGCATTACATAATCGGCGCCGCCAGCAAATGCTTTAGCCACATCACCACTAGAGTTACAGCCCCCATCAGCAATAATATGTCCACCAAGTCCATGTGCCGCATCTGCACATTCAATGACTGCACTAAGTTGCGGATACCCGACTCCTGTTTGGATTCGTGTTGTACACACGCTTCCTGGTCCAATTCCGACTTTAACGATGTCTGCTCCATTTAAAATTAACTCCTCTGTCATCTCTCCGGTTACTACATTACCTGCTATAATTACTAAATTAGGAAATGCATTACGAACTTTTTTAACATGTTGTGCAAAGTGATCACTGTAACCATTTGCAATATCCATACATACATATTTTAGTTTATTGCTTACTTTATTGTACACGGCTTCTAACTTATCAAAGTCTATTGTTCCTGTACCAATACTCATAGCAATGTTTTGTGTTCTTCTGTTATCTGGATAATCATTGTTAAAAAAATCTACAAGTTCTTCCAATGAATATGTTTTTACTAAACATGTAAATATATTTTGTTGTGCAAGTTCATCTGCCATTTCAAATGTTCCAACACCATCCATGTTAGCAGCCATAATAGGAATACCCTCGTACTCGTGTCTGCTGTTTCTAAATTTAAACTTGCGTTCAAGTCTTACTTGTTTGCGTGAACTTAATGTACTACGCTTTGGTCTAATTAACACATCACTGTAGTCTAATTTTATGTCTTGATCAATTCTCATTTTTACATACCCTATGTCTTAAATCTGTTGTACTGAATCTATGATCTCGTTTATTAAAGTGTAGCTCAATACCACGCTTACGACATACATCTTTTCCAGTAAATTCTTTTTCTTTATATTCATCGCCTAAAAATCTAACATCTAACTGAAACAGTTCCAGTATATCAATTAAATCTTGTTCTGTTTGATATGGTACAATCTCATCTACAAATTTTAATGCATTGAGTTGTGCATAACGTTCTACCATTGTTTGTATAGGCTTATTCTTTGTATCTGGGCGATCAATAGTTGGATCGCTTTGTAATCCTACAATTAAAACATCACAATTTGCTTTTGCTTCTCTAAGCATGCCTATATGACCTGCGTGTAACAAATCAAATGTACTACATGTAAATCCTATTTTCATATTATAATCCTAAAATTCCGTATGCTTCGTATGGAAGCCAATGTGTTTTCATCCGTTCTGGGTGCCATAACACTGTTATCATATTGTCTAATTTCCAACTTTCACAAAATCCATACTCATCTGTTGCTAATACTGTTGCACCCGTGGGTATAGTTTTTAGTACTTCTTCATGTCTACTACAAACTTCAACATCACTACCCTTATAGTTTACACTATGATTGATGTGATGTCTACCGTTTTCTTCTAAAGATCCACCATGTGCAACCGTCAGAAATTGACAACCTCTACTAATTCCTAGTATTGGTTTATTGTATAATTTTGCTAAATCTAACGTGTGTTTCTCAACTCGTAAACGATTTTCATTGTATTGCCAGTTTCCTGGTATCATACTGTTGCCGCCTGTAAACACTACTAAGTCACTATTAACTATTGTATCTGTTCTATAATGCTCTAAATGGTTTGGTATTGGTAACAATGTATGACCTGAAAACATCTCATAGAATCCATGATCAATGCTATCGTAAGGTCCGTTATGGAATTCAATCACACGTTGCGTGATTGCTATTTTCATTTAATTGTTTATTCTGCTTTTTCTATTGTGACATCTAATGGAAATTGGTTTTTCCGTGCGTCAGTGATAGTTTCTACACATTTTTGTTCAGCTACTTCGTAACTGTATGTACCTGCAATGCCTCGGCCCTTTTCGTGAACTTCAAGCATCACAGAGTTTGCTTGCTCTGTTGACCTATTAAAAATTGTCTGCAAAACATTTACTACAAACTCTTGTGGCGTAGAGTCATCGTTTAGTAATACAACATTGTATCTCGATGGTGGTTTTAATTTAGTTATTTCTGCTACGCTACTTGATGATGCTTGAGTCATTTTTTTACCTTATATTAGTCAATTTTAATAGTTCGTGGTTTCTTTTCGTCTGGAATATTTTGTTCCAATGTAACTACTAAGATACCGTTATCTAGTTTTGACGATGTTACTTCTACATAATCAGCTAAACTAAATTCTTTTGTAAAGTTTCTAGTTCCAATGCCTTTGTGTAAATATTCAATCTCTTCCTCGATTGGTTTCTTTTCAGCATTAATTGAAAGTGTATTACCGTCTTGTTCGATTTTTATTTCGTCTTTATCAAAACCTGCTACTGCTAGGCTAATTGAATAGCTAGTGTCACTTTCCTTTACAATGTTGTAAGGTGGGTAACCGCCTGTGTTTGTTGCGAATGCATTTTGCATTTCATCAAACATACTATCAAATCCTATTGTAGTCTTATAAAAATCTGGAAGATTTAGTGTTGTTAATCTAGTCATATCTTTTCTCCTTATATTAAGCAAGATTATTTAGAACCCTTTCGGCGTTCTATGTATACGGTAGGAATCAGTCCTGTTGTATACATTGTTATTTATCCACATTTGTGAACAAATTCAGTTATAACGTATTAGTATAGTCTTTTCTTTACGATTGAATCTTTAGCTATTTCTCTACGCCTTCTAGCTCGGCCTGCCGCCTCTGCTTTAAGTCTTTTTTCAGTGTTGCTAACGAAGTATCTGCGTTCGCGTACTTCATTCATAAGTCCAGTTTTCATAACTAACTTCTTAAGTTTTCTCATAGCTTGTTCTACATTGCCATTTCTAACTTCTACAGATAGTCCAGGACCAAACTGAGGTTTGTCGTCACGTTTATTATTTCTATTATTATTATTATAGTTTCCCATGTTTACCTTCATTGTATTTTACCAGATACTCGATTGTTCTGTGATGATATTTGCTCGTATTCTACTTCTAATAGATAAGCAAATGTATTTAGCAATTCCCTTGCAAGGTCTTGCCGCCCACGTTCTCTACCACGCAAAACAACTGTAACTGTTACTTTGTTATTTTTATCCAAAAATTTACGAGCTGCTTTAGCCTTAGTCTCTAAATCATGTGTATCTATGTTTAGTCCCATACGCACTTCTTTGGTCTCTACAACGCTTTCTCGTTGCTTTTTCTTTGCCAATTTTTCTTTTTGCTTTAATGAATACAAATGTTTATTTAGATCGATAATTTTACATACCGGTGGATCTGCCTTTTCGGCGATCAACACTAAATCTAAATATAACGATTTTGCTTCATTCAAAGCATCCTTTAAAGACAGCACTTGGCTCTCACCGTCTGGAAAGTTTACTCTAACTTCTTTTGCTCTTATTCGATCATTTGCGATTACAAATGGGCCTTTTGTACGTTGTTTATATCCTTTATTTCTGTTCTGCATTTTCACCTTTAATAAATTGTGGTTGTGCGTTTCTAGAAATAACTTGATCATTTATAATAATTTTGCGTACTCCCTTTTCATATAATTCAGGCAATTGATATTGCGTTTCTAACAGTGCTTGGTCTAGTATCTTGCGTAAACCTCTAGCACCTAGTTCTTCATCAATGGCAATTGCTGCAATTTGTTCCAATGCTGTTATTGTAAACTCTATTTGTATTTTGTCAAGTAGAAAAAGCTCTTTTATTTGATCTATTATACTATCTTGTGGTTCTGTTAGTATGCGTACAAGATCGTTCTCATTTAGGGGGCTAAGGACATTCACAGACGGTAATCTACCCACAAATTCTGGTATAAGCCCATACTTCACTAAATCTCGTGTTTGTAAGTGCTTTTCCCACTGTTCTACTTCGGCGTCTAAATCGTCGTTAAATCCTATCTTTGCTTTACCAAGGCGATTGACCACAACATCTTGTAGGCCAACAAAGGCTCCACCTACTACAAATAGTATGTTACTGGTGTCGATATCCACCTTCTCCGGGTTATGTTGCGGTTTGTTCGGAACCGCTAGTGTAGTACCTTCCATGAGCTTTAAAAGGCTCTGTTGTACACCTTCACCTGAAACATCTCTGCTTAAACTAACATAGTCATTACGCTTTGCTTTTTTGTCTATCTCATCAACATATATAATACCATTCTCTGCTTGGTCTTTCTTATAGTCTGCTGCTTGAAATAATTTATGTATAAGCACTTCTGCATCATCGCCTGCATATCCGCTTTCAGTAAGAACAGTTGCATCAGTAACTACCATAGGCACACCTAAAAAATTTGCAAGTGTTTGTGCCATTAGTGTTTTACCAGTTCCTGTTGGTCCTGCTAATAATACATTACTCTTTTGTAATTTTGTATCTGTGCTTGCTGAAATTCTTTTATAGTGATTATATATTGCAACGCTCAAAGTCTTTTTTGCATGATCTTGACTAATTACATGTTTATCTAAATCTTCATGTATTTGTCTAGGAGTAAGTACTTCGTACTTTTTGCTACGATCTTTTTGTATAGCATTTATTGTAGAATCTTTTACAATGCCATAGCAAAGTACAACACAGTCACTACATATGCTGTCTCTTATACACATCTGACGCTGCCGACGAATAGAGAGGTGTAGATCTCGGTGGTCGCCGTATCAT
>ENA-OSIY01000132-OSIY01000132.1-marine-metagenome-genome-assembly--contig:-NODE-132-length-41600-cov-13.189317_pt1 | contig 41600 bp, 34 predicted proteins | sample MGYA00237884_ERZ534233 | MGnify/ENA primary metagenome ERZ534233 (study PRJEB26412, sample SAMN06343840) | marine metagenome | isolation source: estuarine water | place: USA: Columbia River Estuary... | reverse complement strand
GACCAGCAGTACCTGACCCGCCGGCGACACTACTAGAAGTACTACCGCCACCTCCTGAGCCACCAGAGTTGCCAGTTGCAAAGTTAATTGCTGCACCGCCACCAAGAGCTACTATTAAGCTAGCAATAGACGAATCGGATCCATTTGTTCCATAGACACCGGAGGATCCTGCGCTACCACCACCACCCACTACAATTGTATAAGTCGTTGACTTAAATAAAGTGGTTGATCCAGTCAACATACCGCCAGCACCTCCACCTCCACCAGTGTACCACGCACCACCACCACCACCCGCAACTACAAGATAGCTCAACGAGATAGGAATCACACGCCCAACCCTCATAACACTATGAAATGCAAACATTAGTATGTATACCCTTGAGCTGCAGCTCCGTACCATGCGGTACCGTCTGAACTAAATGACAGAATGTCCATCTTGCCAACAGTTGCAGTGATAGTTGGAGCACCAGCAACACCCCACTTAACATTAGTAAAAGTTGCTGTAGTTGCTGTACCAGCTGCTGGTTGACGAAGATAGAGTATGAAGGACTTACCTGCGGCAACTGTAGGCATCGTGAACGTGCATGCAGTTGCCGAAGTAAGAGTAGCTGTAATGAATGTGCCTGCTGTAATTGCAAGAGTGGCAGTTGCAGCTACAGTACCTAGGGCAACTATAGTTTCTGTGTAGGCTGCTAAAGTTGTATCACCACCCACCTGTAAATTCCCGGCAAGATAGTTTGCAGCAGTACCTGCCATATATAGGTTATATCGACCAGATCCTGATGGTATACCACCATAGAAACCAAAGTTAGTAGTTGCGTTTGTTAAGTTTGATTCTGCTAAAAATCCATATTGTGTTGCTATTGATGCACCAGAATATAATCCTGGAGATTGAGCATAAAAATGCTGCATAATTCCTAGGGTGGTAGCTGCAGCAACAGATACGCTAGTGCCATATACACGTGCTGCAGCAGTCGTAGTAGATGGTATTGTTCCAGTTGCATCATAAACTATACTAACATTACTTGAAGATGGATACCATCCAAGAGCACTAACTTTAGTATATGCCGCGGGACTTCCACCAATCCCCATAGTACCACTAGTAGTAATGGCCGCAGCAGACACTGTACCAGTAAAGGTAGGAGAATTACTAAGTACTGCATTACCAGTGCCGGTTACACCAGTTAATGCAGTACTCGGTAGCTTCCAAGCGGTACCATTCCATGTCCAGGTTCTAGTACCTGAAGTGTAGGTTTGGTTAACCGTTGGGCTTGAAGGGAAAGCTAATGCCATAATTAGTACTCCAGAACAATTAGCAAACCGCCAGCGCCAGCACCACCGGCATAACCTCCAACTGCACCGCCGCCACCTGCACCATATCCTGTTCCAGAGCCTGGAGCATATCCATATATACGATTACCGCCTGTTCCGCCAGAACCATAAGTGCAACTTTCTCCATTAAAACCACCTTCTTGTGATGTCGAAACAGATGTGTATCCTGCTGCTCCACCATTGCCACCAACTGCAGTTAAAGTACTAAATGTTGTTGCTCCGCCTGCACTTCCATTTGAGCCATTACTTGCACCACCACCTCCACCACCGCCTACTGAATAACTATAAGTCGTGGTTCCGGGAACAGCTATTTGCATCCAATATGATGCAGCTGCTCCAGAACTTCCTCCTCCTGACTGACCATACGTAGGTCCACCACCGCCACCACCACCACCTCCTACAAGAGTGACATATAGCCATTTACTAGCTGCCAAAGGCGTAAAAGTACCTGATCCTGAAGTATAAGTGGTAGACTTTGTTGGAACTGAGGAGGCTCCACCAAATTGACTTAAATTACTCATATTAATGCCCACCCAATAGTTGCGTTAAGATATCTGAGCTGCATAGTAGTATAGGTTGTAGTGTTTATTGTCATATTTTCCAAGAGGCCCATAATCTTATAAGTACCACTATACGCTATTACGTTAGTAGATAGGCTATTACCTGAGGTAATATACATCAAATCTCCAGCAGTAGCAGTAGCAGGCATTGTAATAGTAGTAGCTGCTACGTTAGTAATTACATAATGATTACCAGCTACAGCGGTTTGAGTAGTAGCACTAACTATAACTAAAGTAGGTGCTGGGCCTACTGCTCCAGTTGCTCCAGTTGCTCCGTTAACTCCGTTGGCTCCGTTGGCTCCGTTGGCTCCAGTAGCTCCTATGCTAGCACCTGCTTGAGATGCTTCTACCCAGAAATTTCCAGTACGTACATATAGCGAGCCATCAGTAGTATCATACCACATCATACCTTCAATAGGTACTGCAGGTGCAGTAGATCCACTGAAACTTGCTGTGATTGATGCATCACTGGCAAAACCAATTACTTCGATCTCATCGTTAACTGCAGCACCTACCGCTAACGTAACGGAAGTTCCTGAAGTTGCAGTATAGTCAACAACGTTCAAACGTACACCATTCTGATATACGTCTACATATGGAGGGGAGTAAGTTACAGTGAACGCCGTTTGACCAGACGTTGCAATATAGCTTCTCTTGTCTATAGCGTTCTTGCCGCTGCCTTGGATTAGTGTGCTTAATTGTGTCATGGTTTATTTATCAGCGAGCATTGGAGTACTTCAGCGGATTCTCGGCGAAGGCTGCGTAGATATATGTTGAGCCGGAACCGTTTTGAGATGTGTAAGTGTTCCGCAACTTAAACCCATTTGATAGAAAGTCAAACGTCGGGGAGTTGTTTGCTTCTGCATCCGACAAATTGGGGCTAAGGTCTAGCCCGGTCACATTGGTTGTATTTCTGGATGCGTCTTCTATAAACCAGTTAAACGCGCCGCTGCTGCTTTTAATCATCAACCACCGTGGTCTAAACCCAGTGTAGATAAACGTACCATCCGCACTACCATTGCCCGTGTAACTACCGAATGCGCTATAACCTGCTACCGGTGCCCAGCAATATGCAACCATTGTTCCAGAGTTGGCCCAAACCGCTGACCCCAATGAGAACACAGTCGATGTTGGCGCTGTGTTATTAAACGCTGTCGTATCCGTACCTGCAGCGGATGTGCCGTCTAATACTAGGTACTTAGTTGCACCTATTGCGCTATGGTAAACAGTCCAGTCGTATGCTGACGCTCTAGCTTTAATAAGGATAAGCCCAGGAGCAACCCCTAACCCATGCCCCACCGTAGCATTAGCCCCTGTGCCCGTATACGTCACCACACTGAACCCAGCAGTGGTGTTAGCACTCACCGACGATGTGATAGTCCCCGCAGTGTTGCTGACCGCTGTGCCACCGGCTTTCCATTGCCAACCGACGTAGTTTTCAGTGTTTCCATTTGAAACTGCGCTCGTGCCAACAGAAAAACCTGTTGACGTAAAAGCACTCATGTAATTTGTGTCTGTTGTTTCTACCAGCGTTCCGTTGGAAATTAGATAGTTCCCAGCGCCCCGGATAGTGTCAAAAAGAATATGACTGTAAGCCGTTGTCCTATCTTTAATCCACACCAAGTCAGGTTGGAACGACACCGTATTGACAGCATTGCTTACCGCCCGGGTAGCTCCCGTCCCCGTATACGTCGTAGCAGCCATCGCCACTCGTCCATCCGGTACTGCAAATGTAGTTGCCATGATTGCTCCTTATTAGATGTTGTACGTGTTGAGTGGGAGGAAACCGGTGGGGGCGGTGTAGGTGAAGGGGCGTTGACCAAAGTTAGCACTGCCTACACTATTTTCAAACACAACTGCACGAGGGAAATAAGTACCCGCAGTTCCTACCGTAGTGTACGTTGGCGTTGTGCCTGTAGATGGATTGCCACCGCCTGACCAAGAACCTTTTGCCCCCAACCATAACTTGCCAGTAGCTGCATCATAAGCAACCTTCATAGTGTCACCGCTATTAGAACCCCCCAGCCCAGCAGGATCATATGCCCCTGAAGTGGGAGTAGATATGCTGTAGTTAGAAAACCCTAAACTATCAGTAGCGTCTATACTGTACAACCCATCGCTACCGCTAATGCCTATTTTAATATTGTCGTACTGAGTTGAATTTAGAGAATAAGTTGCTAAAGTGTTAATGTATGCTTCAAAGTACCATTTGCCAGTAGCTGGCATTTGAATTGTTGCATTAGTATTAGCGTATGACGTAGCGTTTGCCGTGTATGTCAAATTAGCATTACTAAGAACCATTGCGCTTGTTTTAGTCAACGGATTTAACACAGCATAGTTTGCCACCGTAGCCGAAGTCAGTGTCGGCACATCAGTCAGTGAGTCGTATGTGGACCCGGCTGTGAGGCTGATGTTGTTGGGTGTCCAGTTGTTACCGTTGCTGCTGGAGTCTGCTGTAAGGACCGTGGTAGTAACAAGGAATGGGGACTGGACAGATGTAACCACCGTGCCGGTGTTGGTGATGGTGAAGGCGTTGGTGCTGTTGTCTACGATGGTGGCGTTCTGTAGGGTCAACAGGGATGTGTTGGTGATAGCAGTCAGTGCGGCAGTGGGCGGAACAAAGTTGGCGGTATAGACCGCTGTGCCCTTGACTACCCGGAGATTAGATATGTACCCAGGGAAATAGCTGCTAGCATTCTGAGCGCCAATGAAAACCGCAGACAATGTAGAAGCTACTAAACTGTAACCCGTAGTTGTCCCTGTTAACGATTGAGAAACACCATTAAAGTAAATAGTAAGCGTTCCAGAGTTAAACACAACCGCAACATGGGTCCATGTATTAAGAGAAATTGCGGTTGTAGTATTTGCGTTTGCGCCAGCAACAAACACGGTATTGGTAGTGCCAAATATTCCAACGTCAAAAGAATTGGTGTTGGAACCGTTCGTTACAATCCGCTTGTTTCCTGTGGCTGAGGTTAAGTATATCCAAGCCTCAGTAGTTGATGTTGCGCCAAGTGTAAACGCAGTGTCATTGGGGACGGTAAGATATTGCGTTGACCCATTAAACAATCCAGCATAAGACGTTGCAGTGCCACCAGAGAACGGCAAATAGAACCCATTGGTCCCGTATGTCCCGGTGTAGGCTTTGGGTAGCCACTGGTTGTAGATGCTGGATGCGCCAAAGCTCGTGGGGGCTAGGGCTTGACCGTCTACGAAGTTGATCTCGGCTTGCTCACCATCAAATAACGCCCAAAGGCCAGCAGTCTGAGAGCCGCTAATGTCGTGTTCATATCCTGACGCATTAAAATTGCTTGCGTCGCTTGATCCTGAATTTGCCAACCACGCAACTGATACACCATTAACGTAAAGCAAGTTTCTGTTTGCGGCAGTTGCATTGTCAGAGTCAAACACAAACATTATGTGATACCAAGCGGATGGATCACGGTATACCGCAGTGGTATTAGTTCCTAGAAGATTAACCGCGCCAACTCTATTTTGCACAAATAGTTGGTCGCTTGTGTTAAATCTAAAGTCAAAATAATTACTACCATTTTGAAAACTAGAAAAAATAGTTTCATTAGCTCCCAATGCGCCGCGCTTAACCCACCCACTCCAAGTCCATTTCTTGTTGTTGGTAGGAGTCCCAAACGTCCTGTTCAGGTACGCACTCGCAGAAGACCGGAAGCGCAGGGATTTGTTCAGGAGATAAGCAACTGTTAAACTAAATGTAATTGCTTGTGCTAAGTTTTGATTCTGAGCATCCTTAACATCTACAGTAAAATTGTATACTGTGTTAACTGAAGGCACTGGACTAATGGTACCACTTAATAAACCACTACTACTTAAAGTAACACCAGGAGGTAAACTACCACTAGCTAGAGTATATACTAAAGTTGCATCACCTGTGGCTACTAACTGTGTATTGACAGTTAAATTAGCAGTAGCAATAGTCGTCGTGCTCCAGACTGGGAAGCCTGATATAACCAAGCCAGCTGCCCAAATAGCACCTACTGCAGCGGTATTGAATACTATTAAAGAATATGTACCCACGGTTAACGTGGGTACAATTATCCTTAATTCGAGTGAGCTGGTAACTGTAGGTGTAATCAATACACCATTAAGATATACTGTAGCTGTAGATAAAAAGCCAGTACCTTTTATTTTAAGATAACCGCCACTAGTTCCAACTGCTGTATCATCAAGTTCATTGTAACCACTATCACAAACTACTATACTAGTGATAACCAGAGCAGTAGAGTTCTGTGTACGCTCATTTACAGTCCATACACCGGGTGTATTAACTATAGGCGCTACAGAAGATGTTAATTTTCTTGTAAATTTGGACATTAACTAATCGTTTCATAACTAGTTATGTATTCAATTGAACTGCTGATACTGCTTGTAACTACAAGGCTCTTATCCTCCGTTAAGTATACAAAGTTACCCTTATCAACTAGTTGTAATGAACTATTTGCAGGTATTGAAATTTGATAAGCTAATCTATAAGCTGTACCAGCACCTGCCGCACTACTTGTAACTGAAACTGTCGTGGTAGCTGAGCTTCCTGTTACATTAGTGCAAGTTAATGAATTAATTTTAATTACTGAAGCAGAAGATGCTGCATTAGATACTACTACGTTGGCAGTTGTATTGGCAGGTGCTGCAACTGCTAGACCTGCTATGATCGTAGTGACGTTTACTATGTTTGGCGCTGCCATCTTAACCTCCGAATATCATCGCCATAGCAATGATTTTACCAACGCCTACGGCGGGACCTGTTGGACCAATTGGGCCCTGAGGACCTATGTTGCTTGTGACCTGCCACGTTGAACCATCATAGATCAACTGTACCATCAAGCCCTTAACATCAAGAACTAAATTAGATGCCAATCCTTCGATCGTGGATCCATTGCGCGCAACGGTCAGGTTGTATGTAAACCAGTCGCCAGCGTCCATGAAGTAGACATAGTCGCCTGCAGCAGGAGTAGCGGGTAGCGTGACAGTGAATGCACCGCCCGCTATAGTGTCTGTTACATACTGCTTCTTAGTAGTTGCAGTAACTGCAGCAGTAATCTTTGTCCAGGCGCCACCACCAGTAGCGGCGCTAGCCTGAGTCGTACCATCAGGAAACTTAAAACCTGTTGCGGTTGATTCTATCTGTCCAGCAACAACTAGTTTGCTGCCATCGAACGTCATGTTCGCCGAACCAGCGAAGCTACCCGAGGAGTTAAACTGTACTTGGGTGTTAGATCCACCCGCGGAAGTAGTGACCGTGGTCCACGTCGGTGTGCCCGCCCCGGCTGATGTTAGTACTTGTCCAGCAGTGCCAACACCTGTGAACGCGTAGGCAGTACCAGTGCCATAGGGAACGGCACCTGCTGTAGGAGTTGCTAATGCATTAGTACCGCCAAAGGCGATAGGTAGTTTACCAGTGACAGAAATTGCACCATCAAGAGGTAAGTAACGAGCATTGGTGAGATCGATGAATGCAGGTACACCAAGACTAGGCGCAACCAGTGTTGGGCTATTAGATAATACTACACCACCAGTACCAGTCGCGGCTGTGTTACTACCAGTACCACCATTAGCTACAGGAAGTATGCCAGTTACACCAGTCGTCAGAGGCAGTCCGGTTAGTAACGCGGCCGAGCCATTCGTCTCTAACTTATAAAAGTCTAGTGACTTAAAGTTAGCATCTACTTCTGTGTTTAGGAGCGAAGAACCCTTAGCAGTCGTAGAGGCTGGTATTGTCGGTGAAGTTGATACCCTGTAGGTGATGAATGCCATGTATTACCTATGTGTGAAGACTGTATGTCCATCATGACCACCTGCATGGGCCGCCCTGTATTCTTATTTATAGGACCCTGGTGTTAAGTTGGAGCAACTAACGTAGGCCAGGTAATATCCCATGGATACCCCTCCTGTTTAGTCACATCACGAAGCGCTTGGCGATATGTAGCCCAACCTTCTTTGACTGCGGCATCAATTGTTACGTCAGACATCTGAGTCCAATCACTTGCCGCAAGCATCGCGTCACGTTGTGCTTTAACTTCAGTTACCTTAGCATCATAAGCAGCTTTCTTCTCATCATTATTCATAGCTACTTCAATCCATGTCTGAGTGGCGCTCTTATCGGCGTTTAAGACTGGTGTTTCTACGAACTTAAAATATTTTTTAGCAGTTGACGCGTCAGGACACGATGATAATTCATATGTTGTTACACCAAAGTCATTAAATAAAGTTTGTGGATTAGGAGGCAATCCAAATGCAATATGAGGATGTGAACGTCGAAAGTCATCAAAGTTAATCTTGTTCTTTGTTGGTAGGTTGTTTTCGATTTCAATAAGAGTCATCATTTTTCCTTATGCTATAACCATGTTAGCTGTGAGTGTTACACTTCCATTGGAAGATATAGGAGTGACAGCTGTAGTGTAATAACTACCAACTTGAGTTAGTGTCACACTTTGTAAATTGTAATACGTTGGTTGATATGCAGTCTCAGCTGATAGAGTAACTGAAATTGTAGTGCCACCATAAGACACCGTGATTGGACCAGGTGTATTAGGAATCATCGTATAATTTGGCGATATAGTGTCAACAGTGATTGGATAACTATACACGAGTGGTGTTCTAGTAAAACTAACAGTAGCTAACTTATTAGCGTCATACCCTGTAGCATATATATCACCTCCTGTTGAATTATATAATCCATCCGCATTTATGAAAGTTGATGTTGCAGTATCTGTATATGGTCCTGGGTATCCCGAAGTATTAATTTGATTTACAGATGTTACTACTCCATTAGTAAAAGTTACCATACATGTACCAATTGGAGCAGCACCAAATACACTAGAGTCTGGGAAGAAAATATATGGAAAAGGTCCGCTAGCAAGTGGTTGAGTTGAAGCAAATGGTGGGCCGCCCCTTCTATATTCACCACCTCTAGTAATAGTAACACTTGCCAGCGCGCCACCACTGGTGGCAACAGTCTTAGTGCTAGCAGTGAAGCTACCTAGATTATAACCACCATATGTTATGCTACCAGAAGTAGTGTTTACAGTAGTGCCCATGATACCACCACCATACGTAGTGCTACCAAGTGATGAGTATTGAGTATCGGCGTAGTAATTGCCTGTATTATAGTAGTATCCATTAATCGTGGCATAATTAAAATAACCTGCAGCACCAGCAGCAGCAGCGGTTGCAAGACCTCCACCCGTGAAGTAAAGAGAAGGAACACTAGCTAATCCAGTAAAGTTACCGTTGATAGTAACAGATGACACTTTATATTTTGTAGTATTGCCGGTTATCGCCGACATCAACATCGTTTGATTCATGTTAATTAAACGTAGTTAGTTTGTGCAGAGGCGCGCCAAGTAGCCCCATTATCATGAGTTAAAAACGTAAATATATGTGTTTTGTTATTTGCAACCGTAGGTACAACACCGTTTGCCCAGTAAATAGTTGCTGCACCACCGGTATTATTAAAATAAAGATTGCCAGTAGGATTATTAGCTGCATAAGTAGAGTTTAAGAATATCTCAAGCATAAACATATATGTTTTACTAGTTGGTACATTACTAAACGTGAAATTTACATTATTAGCATTAACACTAGTCCAAGTCCAAGTCCCATAGAAGTAGTTACCAAGTGAACAATCAAGTGCAACATTGTTTGCGCTAGCTCCTGATGTATTCAGGGTCACGATGTTCATTGTTTGAGCACCAGTTACAAACAATCCACCAGTAACACCTCCTACTGCAAGATTACCAGCGACAGTCACTTTACCATCATTGCCAATTCGCATACGTTCAATAGCTGCGGTACTACCATTTAGTGCAGTATTAAATACTATTCTAGAACCATGTACACCTACTGCATAATTTTGATCAGCTACTAATAATATTTCAGCAGATGATGCAGTAGCATAAGCCGTACCATTATGTGATTGAGAACCAATACCACCTATGATATCGTTTAGTAATATAGCACCACCACTAGAAGGTGATGCCATAGTACTATTAGTGCGCTTAAATATCAACTTTGGTCCTGCAGTTGCAGCGCCGCCATATGATGATAGCACAATTTGTGCTTCATTAGCATCAATACCGTGTGCGTCTACAATAGTGCCTGTAAGTACTGCAGGGGGAGACGCAGAAGTGTTTGAGTTAACTAATAAACTATTTGAAGCAGTTAAGAATTTTAGTCTATCACCTGTGGCAATAGTAGTCGTAGTAGAAGCATAGGGTATACCACCAGCAGTAAGTACATTTAATCCAGTACCACCATTAGCAACTGTTAATTGACCTGTTACGCCAGTAGATCCTAATGGTAGTCCTGTTGCGTTAACTAATGATATAGTAGGAGTGCCAGTGCAATTATTAAGGATACCTTGACTAGGAGTACCAAGCTGTGGAGTTACGAGTATAGGACTCGTCGATAGTACCAAAGTCCCAGTACCAGTAGCGGCAGTGGAACTACCAGTACCACCATTGACAACAGCTAAGACGCCTGCAGCATTTCCCATAGGGATCGCTGTTAATGTTGCAGCTGAACCAGTAATTTCTACTTTACCAAGATCTAGCGACTTAAAGTTTGCATCAATTTCTGCATTAGATAAAGGTGTGGCTTTAATTGAATTTGAGCCAGGACCTGAGGCAGGGTTAGATGCTCTATATGTGATGAATGCCATAGTTTACCTATAAGTTATTCTACAAATGTATTTATGGTTAAACGCAGGATTGACGTTGAATCATAGACATTAACATGTTCTTTATTTCGTTTATATCATTCTTAACAAGATTGATTTCATCCTGTTGTTGTTGAAGCATCATGGCATTACTTTGAGCATAGGCTTTTCTATTCCTATACTCTGTTATCTTAGACTCATCAGTTTGAAGCACAGCATGTGTCATAGTATCACGTGCCATGCTATCAACTGAATCGATTTTAATGAGATTATGCATATGCGATTATTCTTAAATCTTTAATACGTGGCACCATTGCAGTATTAGAAGACTTCATCACAAGTTTTACCTTCACTACGTCAAATGCTGCTAAGTTTTCTATCAAGTATTCAGCTTGACTAAAATCTAATCCATTTGTTGTTTTAACATAAGACGTCTTAGCTGTTGCTAATGTATATCCCTTAGTATTAAAATCAATGACGGCTCCGCCGCCTGCGACTTTATAATATACATTCACCGCAGCCGCAACTGGAACATTTGCATTAAATAATATACGCAAATTACTAGCTGAACTATTTAGGTTAACTTGCTTACTAACATATTTAGCAGCTGCGGTACCACCTGTTGCAGCAGTCTCACCATCACTAAGATTCTCAATAGAATTAGTAACCAAGGTTGCTGAACATCGACTTAAGTCAATCACTGGTGATAAATTACTACTAGTACTATTTAATGAAACAACTGTTGTAAATCCACCAGTATTAGCAGTTAATGTAGACCTTGAGGACATATAAATGTTCTCGTCTAATTGCACTGCATTACCAGCATATGTAGCGCTTACAGATGTACCTGCAGGAGTTATATTTGAAACACTTATTTGAGCTAGATCATAACCAACATTAACTGCAACATTTTGATTAACTAATGTTATTGCTGCTGTGTTTGTGTCAAATACTGCGCGATTAAGTTGGAATTTTAAGTCTTGTGTTTGATCCGCGGTCCATGTAGAAGCATTTTGTGATTTGAATAAAACACCAGCGTATGGTTGTGATGTTATTAAACCTGATGTTGTCCCATCAGTCTTAGCTACTTCAAATTCACCAATCTGCGCAACCCAAGTTTTATATTTAGAAGAATCAGAGAATACACAGAGCGCATATTCATTTCCATCCAATAGATAAACCGGTGACTTAAACTTAAAGTTAGTCGCTTTCTGACCATGAAACTCATCAATGGTAACACTACTTGATTGTAATACAACAGTACTAAATGGTAAGATCTTTTGTCCAGGATACCCATTAATAACTTCGCGAATTTCTATACGCACTGGTAAGACACTATCTTTTGTTGCAAAATATAAATCAACGTCTGTTACAAAAACACCACCATGAACATTAACAAGAAATGTTTGAGCTAATGGATCATACCAATTAACTCTACCTGCACTACTTGATTGTAATGTGCTAATCGTGTTGTCCAGCGTAACAGTGTCAGTTACTATTTTTGCAGTACGTGTAGACAATACTGTCTGCTGCATTTTATTAATTGTGCCTCTAGCAGTGTATGCTGCGGTACCTGAAGTCTTTTCAGCAGATACATCGTTGGTAGAAGTATCACTGAATTTTAATTCTCGAGTTCCTGTTCTAAAACTCGTTGATGAATTATTTGGAATATTAAATGTGCCAAATAATCTACCAGTATTAGTAGTCTTTAATTCTGTTGGAGTTTGAAATGAAGCCAAATTACCAGTTAATAATTTAACTTCAGCAGGAACAGCAATACCAGTTGCCAAAGTCTGTTCAGCTTTTAATGTATAACTATTACCCGTGATACTGGTGCCAACTGTTACAGCGGTATCATAACCAAGTGCGCCGCCTTTAATGTTATCTATGTATAGATAATCATTACCCTCATATGAATCTTGTCCAATGACTATGCAAGTAACTCCAGTTGGAGTAGGAGAAGCACCATTTACTGAAACATATTCAGTAAGTACTTCGCCATACGCATATACACCTACTGGGTCAATGGTATTTGCCATCTACTATCCTTGAAATTTTTAATTACTTATGCAAAATACACAGTTACTGATTTAGTATAAAATGGATTTGAGAGGAAAGTCCAAGTTATTACCATACTGCCTGCTGTAGCAACAACTGGTATAGTTACATCCCCTGTCGTAGTATTAACAGCTGGGTTACCCCCCGTGAAACTACCCGTAACAATTGTTACGTTCGTTAAATTATATTTAGGTGAATAGTCTGTAAAGGTTTTAACGGTGCTATCGGTATATGTTGCAGTCCAATCACCAGCTTTAACTATGTTTCCAGCATTAAGTGGTGTTGTAACAGAACCAAGACCAGATGTAATAGTAGCATTTTTGTTTGGACTGCCATCTGTCATAGTACCAAATGTACCTCTTAGTGTACCATTTGATAGATACACCGCGCCAACTGGTGCTATACGACTTGGCACGTGTTGAATAGCATTAAACAAATACGTAGCGCCAACATACCATAATTGATTTACTCTAATACCATCAGGGTAAACATAAATTGGATGTGAAAAGATAAACTCGCCGTATGAACTAATTGTACCAAGTAATACATCTTCAAGTACTGTTAATGATGGACTATCTGTTAAGACGCCAGCCAATAGTTGCTGTTTAACAATAACCTTACTACCTGGAATCCAACCTTGCCCAGTGACATATTTTGGTTCAGCAAAAGGTGTATACAGATAAAAATCTTTTGTCTTTGGTGATGTAATGGAATTATCCATTCCACCAAAATCACTTTCTTTTCCAGCTAATTGAATTTTAAAGTATGGTAGAGCGAGTTCTTTACGAGCCGCAGTGTTTATATTTGAACCAAAATTTACGTCTGTTTTAAACGTTGGTACTGTAGTGCCCTTAGCAGATCCTGCTGTAATTACAGTAAGTCGTTTTGCATATGTAATATATGTGTCTACGGGAACTTTATCAAAGAACGCATACATTTTAGTGTTAGGCTTAAAGGCTGCGCCCTTAAACATTACACTTCGTGCACGCATATATGGAATTATGTTAACGGACACCAATTTGTCATTAATAACAGAAGTTTTTGTACTGGATTCAATGCGTGTATTAGTACCAACTGCACGAGTAGTAATAGACTGTGACGTCACCACACCAACTTCATCTGCCTTCTTTACAGCACCATCTGATGTTACAAAAAGACGACCGGCTGTATTAACTGTTGATACTCCAGACCAAGTTTCTTGCCACGAATTCCATACAGTACCTAAAACACCTGAAGCTACAGCTGCATTAACAACGGCGTCATATTGTCCATTGTCATTAATAATAACATCAGGACTACGCGTTACTTCAAACCAAGTATCTGACCACGGTGTTAATTCAACATCACCAATAAAACTATATGAATCAAATGGATTAACAGATTCAGTATGTGAAGCACGTAATTGTTTTACTAGAGGAACCGTAGAAGCAATCTTTAATGTAACTAAATCACCGTTAACAGAATATGGTTGAGCAAGCGCGCTTCTATTTAAGAGAGAGTTAGTAGACTCTACTAAAGAGATTTGTTGTTGAACAAATGAAGGGCGGAGTTCGTTATTTGTAGAATCAATTGATGCAATCCAATCAGGTGAAGTGGTATCACCAATACCTTGACCAGTAAATGCATCAACAATAAAACCATTCTGAGGACGTTCAATGCCATACTGATCATATGACTTTATCGCTAATGTGTTTTGTTCAAGTTCTGATAGCGATGCGTAATATTCTAAGTTTTTAACGCGATTTTCAATCTTACCGATGTCTCGCATCGTATAACGTTTATTTTCTACCTTTTCACATATAACAGAATTAGTATTCGCATTGAATGTATACGGTTCAATATATAACTTATACAAACCCATAGCATTAGTTGGTGAAATTGGTTCACTTGGATTTGCAGACGGCACACCTTCTGTAATAATATATTTACCAGTAGAATCAAGTGATAACTTATCTGTTCTACCTAGATAATAATTATATGATATAGTAGTCTCTTCGCCATACACCGGCACTACTGGTAGCGCCATGCCTAATACTGGTATAGCATTAGTACCTGTATTAGTTTTAGTTGGCCTAAAATCTATAGAATTAATTATAGTCTTGCTTAGTTGATTATAGTATAATGAAGAATATGAATCAATAGTAGAATAATCACCGCCAGATCTAGCAAAATATGAATATGATGCGTAGACAGTACCACCGGTAATCTTAGCAATACCAAGATTAGCAGTAAGAGTACCACTTGCAACAGAACTACTTACAGTAACAGTAAATGCTGTCGTTGTGGTTACTGTTATTACCCAAGTACCATTAAATTTAACTTGTTCAGTTCCAGTTGCATCACTTATTACTATAATATCGCCAGTAGTTAAATTATGTGGAACAAATGTGTTTATAGTAGCAGTAGTACTAGCTGCACCAATAAAACTAAGTGGTACTACATCTATTAGATAAGCACCTACATTAAGTTTAAGTGATGCTAAATCATAGTGAGTATCGCGTTGCCCGTTATCTAGTGTGAATTTACTGGTTATATCAATTGCACCAGTTCCAGTGCCCTTCATAATACTTTGAATCTCAAAAGCATCAGCTTTTAATAATGGTGCAATACTAGTTGCTACAGTTGGTGCACTCGATACAATAGTTGAGGTAAGTTCACCTGCAGCATTAGTAATAGTTTTTGTTATTGGTGATGCGCCAGTGCTTTTCTTTATTGCGTAAATTAATTCAAAAGTGCCACCACCCGCTACAGTAATAGCAGAAATTGTATCGGTACCAGTTCCGGCTATACTAGTAATAGCTATCGGCGCGCCGGTGCTAGTACTAATAGCTATATAATTTTTGAATAGTGCAGAAGTGATGTCACTACTAAAGGCAGTGAATAGATAACTTGGTCTTTGAATCGTGGCACTTCCTGATGTTAATATACCTGATCTTTCGTAAAATGTATACTGTACATTTGATGTAGACTTTACTGCATACTTTGGAATTAAGTATGTGGAATTTGTCAATGCAGGAAGATATAGATCAGTCTTTACACGTGAGATATTACTTCCTACCAAAACTGTAGGTGAAACTGCCGTAGTTGTTGCGGCCGAAATAGTCAAAGAAGTGTTACTAGCAATAGCGGTGACTTGATACTGTGTATCAGTACCACCACTGTTAATAGTTACATAGTCATATTGTACTAATTGACTTAGAAATAAAGTATTAATACCAGTTATAGTTGTAGTACTAGAAGCATTAAGAGTTCCAGTTAACAATATGTTTGATGGTACTACTCTAGCAGAGAATCGAGTTAATGCAGTACCTCCAATACTTGAAAATAAGTATTTTGCTTCACGAGCAAAGTCTTTACCGGAAACAATAACCATATTGAACAAGAATACTTTATAGACAGCAGTAGCACCAACGGTTCCTGAATGATATTGTATCTGTTTAATCCTTGCTGTAGCAATCGCAGTAGTACCAACAATTCCCGCAGCTGCATACGCATTATAGAAAGTAACATCAGTGTCAATCTTTGGTAGATAATTTACAGCAGTAACTAAAATGTAATTTCCAGGGCTAGTGTCAATAGAAATAGTTTCTGTACTAGAACTAGTTCTTGCTTTATTCAAAGTCAAATATTCAGTGGCAGCCTTTTCAATCTCATACCCTCTAACATAAGCCTTTGAAGGATCTACGGCCAATGAAATCTTTGTTGTATCTGGAGTAATATCAACTTCTGGTGTAAGACTACTTGTTATAATTGGTTGCGCAATAGTGCCTAGTTTATCACTTAATAGTTTTACACCATCATTTAAGCCATAATTATATACAGGTGAATTATCAAGAAGCCAATTACTTGCAACTGTAAATGCGGCAGAACCTGATGCTGATGTATGACCTAGAATACATGTATAATAATACGTGTCACTGTTTACAATATCACCAATGATATATGTTGTTGAATTAACCCATGCACCCCTATAGTTATTCCTATAGTCTTGTAATTTAATAGAAAAATCATTAACTGTGTAATCACCAGATTCATCATATGTTCGGCGCGCCAACATATTATCAATCTCATTATACACAGTTTTATTTAAGATAAACTGTATTTCACCAGATTCTAATGTTAGAAGTGGAATAAAAGTCGTTGTATCGATAGTCTGTGTAATGGGGACAGTTTTTAGCTTTAAGTCAATGCTATAACGTGCTGCACCAGGGGCAGAATAATTATAAGATCCAAGAGCATTATCTAATAGATTTTCGTCTGTCTCTGGATACACAACAGTTTCAATAACGTCAAGGCCAACTTTAATTGTTGGTGTTGATGTATATTTTGATAAGATAATATTTTGTGCTTCAACCAATACAAAATTATCTTTAATGTAATACACGCCAGATTCTATATACGCTGTAGAACCAACGCCAATAAAGTTTGCATCAGTAGTATAGTCTTCTACAAGAAGTGTAAATCCAGTGCCATCAGAGCGCGTTAATGTTTCACCTGTGGTAAAGGTATTACTATTAGCGCCGGCACGAGTATATTTTACAAATAAAGTGTCTGCATCTGTGCCACTCAATGCAGATGTTTGTAAAACTATAGCCTCAGCACCAGAAGTTGTTCCGGTATACTTATATCCAACTGGATTAATAGATGATGAAGATGATAGTAACGAGGTTGATGTACTAGTACCATCAGCAAGAAAAGATTTTAATTTAACATACGATGTGTTAACACTATAAAACAACTGGCCAGGAATTACCATAGCGCCATTGACGAATATATGATCGCCATGACGTTTAATCTGTTGTTGAAGAATTGTTTGTAGTTGAGTTAATTCACGAGCCTGAACCGCGTAACCAGCGCGAAATAAAATTCTATAATATTTGTCTGATGCGGCATAATCATCAAAGAATGGTTGAACATTAAAATTTAGTGCCATGCTTTTCTCTTATTAAGTTGTTTGTCGTAAACAATGCATATTAAAACTTTAGTGTAGTCTTAATAATTATGCCTTGCTCAGCACTAAATTCAAAATATGATTCATTTGATACGTAGAGCAGTTTACCAGTATATTTATTCACGCCTGGAGTACTTATAATGCCAACACCCGTAGAAGGAACATTATATGCTGCATTATTTCTAGAAACCGCAGTCAACGCAGAGTTAAATGAACTAATGATTTGAGATCCTAATGGTTGTAAAATAACCGTCCCTGAAGCTAATCCTGTGCTTTCACCATCACCATAAAAATTCACTACTCTAAATTTCTTAATGCCACCATCAACAACATATTCTAGAATTTCATCTAAAACTAAACCTGCCAAACTTGTAAAATTCACAGTATATGCAACTACGTCTTTATCTCCTCGATAGGCCGAGGTTGAATCAAATTGACTTGGATTCTTTAAGAAAGTAAATTGACGATAATCTTGTGCTACATTAGTTAATACATCGGTGATGAAAGGATCTTTCTTCAATGTTGTATTTATTGATAGTGTATCTGCATATAGTTCGGTTACAGCATTAAATCCATGACCATTAGCTGGAGGCAAACATACGTACGCTGTGGCCGCTGTAGTTATATTACCAGTAGTTGTAAATACTACATTAGCATATGTATATCCAACACCCGGTTCAGTGACAACAACTCGGATAATACGCGAATTAAGCATAACAGCATTAGCAACACAACCACTACCATCACCTGTTACAGTCACGGTGACGTCACCACTATATTGATTTAATGTTGGATTTGTTACTACTATTTTATAAATTGCCCCATCGCCAGACCAAGCAGCGCCTTCAACAATAGATTGATCAGAGATAAAATTTGAACCCGATATAATAGGTCTAATGATTGCGCCTGCGCCAGATCCTATTACAGTTAATATTGCGCGCGTATATCGTTGGCCTGGTGAATCAACAACTACATCAATTACTTGTCCTGCGCTATTGACAACAGGTGTAAATATAGCGCCATCACCATCACCTGTTACAGTAATAGTTGTGCTAGTTGCAGCACCATATAATTTTCCAGGATCAGTGATGTTAACCCTAACGACAGAACCATTGAATAATACTGGTGATACAGTTGCTGGACCAGGCGCTGCAACAGGCCCATAGATGCCAACACCTAATTGTGTAGCACGTGTATCTACTACAGTTAATGTTGGGGCTGTTAAGTATCCACTTCCAGGATCGGTGATAGTAACATGGTCAATATATCCACTTGAAGATACTGCCGGTACAAATACACCACCACCAATAGAAATAGAAACTGTATCACCTGATACGTAACCTGTTCCTGAATTTACTATAGTATAGTTAGTAATTGTGCCAGCGTCATCCATAACTGGTGTAATTACTGCGCCAGATCCAGTACTAGTAATAATTCTAACAGTAGCACCTTTAGTATATCCAACACCACCAGATAATCCTGACATTAATGAAACAGTAAATGTTTTTGATCCATCTGTATTCAAATCAGCGAGAGTTGTAACATCAAAAGAACCAATAGTTGAATTAATTACAAATGAACCGGTGGTTCTAAAAAAATCAGAATTAGTTGTAGTGCCATGATTAATCATCCAGTACAATGTTGTACCTTCGCGATTAACTTGGCCAGTACCAGTTCCAACGCCAGTTGCAACAAATATTGTGCCAGCTATCGGTTGACCCGTAATAGTAGTTGCTGCAGCAACGGTTTGACTGGTGCTAATAGTATATGTACCAGTGCCGCCAGTTCCTGTACCAAGTGCCGTGATATATGTACCAGCAACAATACTACCCCCAGTAATATATGTGCCAATAGCTAGAGCACCAGATGTTACTGCAGATACAGTAAGTGTTGTTGTAGATATAGTGCCGGTCACCACTGCTGTAGATGCAGCTCCAATGGCATTAAAATTAGTTGTTCCTAGAGATACAATTTTATATTGTAATCCTGGTGTAATAGTAGTAGCATTAATAGTGCCACCAATTACTGAAACATTAAACGTAGAAGTAACACCTTCGTTCATCGATGTTGGTTGCGATGAAAAACTATATACAGCTGATGCTGCTGATACGTCAACGATAGTTACTGATGTAGATGTAGCTACAATTGTACCAGTAATAGATCCAGTTCTAATGCTTACTGTAAAACTTCTAGAACCATCATTGATAAGATCAGAAATAGGAGTAATATTAAAAGATCCAGTATTACTTGTTATAGTAAATGATCCAGATAACGCTGTAAAATCTGCGTTTGAACTACTAATATTATTAACAGTAAAATATAGCGTTGTAGCATTAGCTACGTTAACAGTAGTAATAGTAAAAGAGCCTGCAGAACCTTCATTGATAGAAGTAGGAGTAGTAGAAAATGTATAAGTTGTTCCGGGTGTTATTGATGTATCATTAATCGTGCATACATTAGATGTAGCTACAATTGTACCAGTAACAGATCCAGTTCTAACACTAATTGTAAAAGTTTCAGGACCTTCTGTTGTAAGATCAGATGCTAGTGTTACTGTAAAAGATCCAGCATTATTAGTTATGGTAAATGATCCGGATGGCGAAGAAAAATCAGCATTAGAAGTACTAATGTTATTAACTGCCCAATATAGAGTCGTACCATTAGCAATGCCAACTGTGTTGATACTGAATAAGCCACTGCTACCTTCATCAGTTGATTGCGCAATTGAATATACTAATGTTGGAGTTAGTGATGTATCTATAAGTGTAACTGATGTAGATGTAGCTACAATTGGACCTGTGGTAGATCCAGTCCTAATACTTACAGTAAAAGTTTGACTTCCTTCTGTTAAATTATCTGCAGTAGGAGTAATAGTAAATGATCCGGTGCCAGAAATCGCAGATCCAGTTATAACAACAGATCCAGAAGATGCAACGAAATCTGCATCACTTGTTGTAACATGATTAATTTTATAAAATAGAGTTGTACCGGCCGTTACTTTAGTAGTATTAAATGTAAACGTACCAGGTGTAGTTTCATTGAATGAACCAGGCGGAGAAACAAATGTATATGTTGCATCACTAGCAGTTTGAGATGTATCTGCAATAGTTACTGTATTAGACGTAAGAAGTATTGTACCAGTGTTAGTAGATGTTACGCTTGCAATACCACCAGTTCCAGTTAATGTTTTTGTTGCACTGGCGCCGCTACCAGTAGTAGTACCACCAGAAACAGTGATTGTTGTATTTTGCACACCACTATAACCTGAACCAGAATTAACGACGGCAATTGATTCTATGGAACCATTATTATAAAAACTATCAGTAAGTGCTTGCTGTACCGGTATATTAACTAGAGATGAAAATTTATAACTTTTGAAAGATGGTATATTATACATATACTTCCATAGATAACCATCGCTGGTTCTAAATGGATAGTATGCGTTGCCAGTTGGTTTATCTATTGACGCCACATTTGCGTTATCTAAGCATTTATAAACATTATTATCAGAAGTTACAACATAAAAATTTCGGCCACGCATCACCACAGTGTGATCCCAGAATGGATACGTGGTGCCAGTTACCCAGTTATAGCGTGTAGTTACTAGTGATACATCATTACCAACGATCTTCTTTAGATAAAGAATATTATTTCTAATATCAGTATCTTCTTTAGAAGAATCAACAGATGTAGCTGATGTAATAGTAGTTGATGCAACACTCTGACTATTATTAACTATGTAAGTACCAACATTACCAGTACCGGTACCAACTGCAGTAATAAATGTATTTTCAGTTATACCTATACCTGTAATATACGTATTAGCCGTAATTGTACCTACACCAACCGCGGTTACAGTTAATGTAGTTCCAGATATAAAACCCGTAAATGATAATGGTATTACTAAGTCGCCCCCGCCCCACGGTTCGATCTTCCCAAGACCATAGTAGTAATTAGATCTCTGGTAATAGATGTCATTTAGCATCAAAGATGCTAATTCTGTATGAAATTCTGATCGAATAAGGCTAGGCATGTTAGACTTTAGCTAATTGTGATGGTCCAATTAATGGTAAGCGTATCATTTGCGTCTTTATTTACAGCATTAAATGTGGTATGACATAACAAGATGCCGCCAGATTGTGCAGTAAAAATTCCAGCTTCTGTAAGCGCTGCCGTACCTACACCACCTGCAAATGTATTACTATAAGTAATTTTATTAACATCGGCACCAGTTCCCATTGTAGAACTTAATGCTCCGTTTACTCTAGTGCTAGCAGCTTCAGTAAACAGTGTTTGTTGAGTACCACCAACGGTACCAGAACCAGTACCTAATGCCATATGTGTTGGAGCTACTGCAGTTGTAGTTACCATTATACGTTGTGCAATTAGACTTTTACCTAAAGTGGTAATTGCATTAGGAACAGTGCGTTGTTCTTTAATATTTCCAAATTGATCGCGAAGAACTATGTTTAGTTCACCGTTTGGTTTAATTTTATCATTGATCATGATTATTGTCCTATTGTTAATGTTGTTACTATTGCAGAGTAATTCTCGGCAAAGTAATCAGTAGAATAACCTAGATATGCTACTGTGGTTGTGTTGCTTGAACTAGCAGTGACGCTCTCGACAGCTAATGTTTTAGTTAGAGCAAGAATTTTAGGATCAGTTGCCGTAATACTTTCGACAGCTAATGTTTTATTTATATTAAGTATCTTAGGATCAGTTGCGGTAATACCATCTAGTAATAACTTAACCGCGGTTTTACTAGTTATTGATTCACTAGGAGTAAGTGAATCTGTCCTTAACTTAGTAATAAGCTTACTAGTTATTTGCTCACTGGCAGTAGAAGGACTCTCTGTAAATTTTTTGGTTAATCCATTAATAAATGCATCATTACTAAAGATATTATCAATGATATATTTAGTATCAATACTTTTAGTACTAACTATTTGAACAGCGAATTGAGTGTCTACTTCTTTTAAGATTTGCGAAAATAATTTTAATCCAGCTGGATGAACTGTCGTTAAAATATCTTTAAAGTTAGATCTATCTTGTTTTGTTTCAATTAAGTATGAGAACAGTTGATAATAATAACTATCCTGAATTCTCATCTGTTGATTAGAAATCTGTCCCGCGTCTGATGTATATCGGCCTTTAGTCTTACCAATAACATCAAACTCATATGTTAATACTAATAATGAATCTAGCCAAGCTAGATACTCTACTGGTAATATAATATTAGTTGATGATGATGTAGTTATTGGTTCAGTTGACGTTGCAATTACCGTAGCGCCACTATAAAAATCTGCAGTTATAAAATATGATTCTAATGCGTAACCCGTACCACTGCTTAATGAATTTGTAATACCTACAACATTATCACCAGTTGCGATACTTTCAGCCGCATTAATTATATAATTATAAGTTAATGGTGATGATGAAGTTACTGTTCTAGTTATTGAAGATGCTGGAACAAATGTGAATGGTGATCGCTGAAATGTTTCATTTTCAATGTGTGGATAACCATGCTCAATTATTTCTAACGTTAAAACGCTACCTATTGATGTAGTATCTAAAACTCGTGCAATTGTCTTTTTTGTGTTTAATGTAACACTATCTGTGCCAATATTAATTACTTGGCCTCTACTATAATCAGTTCCAGGTAATACTATTTTAAGTCTAGCTGGCGATAGTTTTATGATGCCACTATATATTAAAATAGGTTCGCCAAGCGCATTAACACCAAAAGCTTTTACTATATCACCTTTGACAAGTGTTAATTTAATGTTACTATCATAATAAAATCTCTTAACTAAACCATCGATGCCAATATCAATTATATCAATAATATCTACAACATAATTACCATAATTATTAGTTATCGATAACTGTGTAATAGTCTTGTTTGCAACTAATTCTACAGTTTGTTCAACCGTAATAAAATTAGATTGTTCCCAGTTACCATCTGAAGTTTTAAGAATATTCTCAGATGGATGGGTGATCGTAACATCTTCATTAAAGAAGGCACGAAATATAAACTTATAAGATTCTTCTGAACCACGAGTCTTAAAGAATTCACGTAATCGTTGTAAAACGAATCTTTCATCAGCAAGTTGATGTGTTGGAAAGAGCGCTGATAGTTCTTTCTTAAATTGAACAACAAAAACATCAAGTGTGTCTTCAATAGAATGAAGTGACTCTAGATCTTTATAGTTAGGTTGTGTTTCTTCAATGAATTGATAGTAAGCTTTTATAAAATCAACGAACGCGCCATATTCATCCCGTATATATGCCGGGATTTGACGACTAACTACAGTAGAAATTGGCGTTTTTGACATTACATTTGTGTGTTTTCTTGGATAGCAGTAATTATGATATTGTCGGTATCCGAACGAATATCAACTATCTGATTGTATTTAGCTAATACATTTTCATTTCTATGTGTGACAATGAATTCTAGATCTGAACCTACTAAACCTGTTATAAAAGCACTATAAACTATAATTAAACCACTAGTATAATCAACACTGCCAAATTCAGCATTAACAATTACTTTTGCTTGAGTAGTATCATTATAATAAAATAATCTTAAAGACCCCAATCCATCATCATCGATATAGTAAGTCTTACGATCTGCGTCTAATGTTATGTAAAACCCTGTTGACATAATATATTCTTCACCAAATCCTGCTTGAGGAATTGGGTTATTAAATGTTACTACATATTGTGCTGTTGTATTATAAACAACTGTTACAATTTTTCGTAAATGCATTGATATTACACTATTAGTAATACTGATATCAGTATCATCAATACTTCGGCTTAATCGCGATTGACGAAGTGCTCCACCAAACTTAAGTAAGTTACTTGTATTATAGTCAGCAATCGATTGGCGCACAAGAGTTTCAAGTTGAGTCGATGACTTATTAGTCATATTCGCATTGTAGTAAAACTTCACATTTAGTTGTACAATGATGTACTCTGGGTCGACCAGTTCTGGATAAATGCCGATTACAGCTTTTGGTTTTAATATAGTATCTCTTATGTACGTACGTTGAGTTGCAGTTAATACATACGCGTTTGTAGGTTTAATAGCAATATAAACTTTGCCATATACAGGAGGATTAGCTGTCTCACCACCCCAACATGTAATGGCATCTACCGAGCCATAGTCAGACTTAATGATACTAACATAGTCGTCTGCTGTGACTGCTCGATCTTGTGTCCTAAACTTATGTGAAACGTTATACTTAATCTCATCATTGGATTCAATGTCTTTACCACCAATTGAAGTAGTTGGCAGAGTGATAATTGGTGTACCAATGCCAGATGCTAAAGTTGTGCCATCATAGGAGAATAGTTTTATGCCATTAGCGGCACTACCGCTTGTGATCATATACTCAACAGTAACAACTGAACCAATGCCAGGCTCGTATCCTAGATTATTTTTACCAAAATACACTTTATACTTAGAGTCTTCAGTCTCCTTGACAAAGTACACCTTGCTGGTGTTGGTGAGTGTTATCATGTTATCAACAAAGGAATACATGGTGGAAGTAAATGATTCTGCTACATCTTGAACAGTAACTTTAAGAGTGCTGGTATCGATGTTTGTATTATTAAGCATCATCATACTATCACTCGACTGAAATATCGTGAACTTTTCCGTTACAGGCGTGCCTTCAACTAGTTCAATGTTTGGTATTTCAAAATTAGTGCCAACTATTCCTCCAGAAGCTTCTATAATATTATAGAAGTTATATTTAATTCCATTGATCGTAGAACTAAAGGCACTGTATTTAGGTAGCACTAGTGATAAATTAGTTGACGTACCCTTTGGCACAACCAGTTTAATCGTAGCTCTTGATGCATGCCTAGACACAGGGAGATAACCAAAGTTATTAGCTATGGACACAACACTATTCCGCTTGCTCGCTGAGTCAAGGAACATTTCATTGAATGCTAGGTTGGTGTACATAGCATTGTAATGTGTATTGTACGCCAATACGTCTAATAGTACGCTTAAACCTGAGCCTTCGAAGTCATAGTCTGTATATTCTGACTGAGCAGTAAGAAAAGTTTTTAGGTTTGCCTTTATCTGATCAAAATCTAAGTCTGATATTTTTATTTTATTCGTTGACATCAGCGTGTTCTTTCTAAAGTAAGACTCATAGTTATAGGTGTCACTGTATTAATGATCGCAAACACGATTGTGACATATAAACTATTACTGTCCGGTGTGAGTAGAACAGAAATGTCTATTAACTTAGCCCTTGGCTCAAACGTATTGATTGTGTTCTGGATAATCTGTTTAACTAGATTCGGTGTGATGTTTGATATAGGCTCGAACAAGACGTTATATATCTGAGAACCGATTGAACTATTAAACGGCCTCTCATAGTTTCGTGTCATTACTAAGTTCTTAATCGACTGCTTTACTGCGTTTTCGTCGTACTTCTTAGAGAGGTCACCCGTAACTGGATTAGCTATAAACGTTAAGTCTATGTCAGAGAAGTTTCTAGTGTTTTTTGCCATATCTTATTTATCACCCACTAAAGACGCGTGATGAACCAGATATGATGGGATGGTCACCACCATATGCATCTCCTATTCTACCTAAACCCTTGCCTTCAACAAATACACGACTAGAACCAGTGTCTAGTTTTGGAGGTGTTGGTGCTACTGCACTATGAAGTAAACCACCAACCATAAAGTGATCAGTCATTGGATCACCCTGCCTTACAGCACCAATGCCTCCAATCAACACTCGACTTGAACCCTCATTGGTAAATTGTGTTGAAGGCATCTTATATTTTGGTTTAGTCTTTGGGTTCTCGCCATGTGGAGAGAATACCCTGTCAGTCCCGCTTTTTCTAGCTACAGCTGGCATTACACGCTCCCCTTAGCTAATAAGGTTCTGAATGACGTTAACGCAGTACCAAGTTGCCAGTTCACAGTCTGAGCTATCGTTGTTGTATTTATAACTGTAGTGAAGCTATTGGTAATGCTCGTTGTTATAACATGACTCAATTCAAAGGTCTTTATAGTTGGAGGGTGCCATTCGATTAGTCCAACGTATGGAGTCGTGGTGTTCTCAGGCAGTTGTTGGATAGTTCCTCTATCGTCTATAAGGAAGGCATAGTAGTTATCAGTAAAGACACTACTTGAACCACCATTCATTTGAAGCGTGCTTGTTGTGGCTGAAGTTAGAGGAGGACCATTAACACCATTGATCGTATAGGAAGTCACCGTTACCGTAGATGGTGCACCAATATTCACGCCATCGTCATAGACGTATTGTATCTGAATGGAAAACGTAGACCCTTCATAGAATCCAGGTATTCTAAGCTCGGCACCAGTTAACTCCTCATCGCCAAGACCAGGAAATCCAACTGGATTAATAAGTGATACAGTGACGGTCACACTTCACCCAGCAACACTAGTTCATTCTTCTTATATGTCTTATCGTTTAAGAACGTCATCAGTTCTTTTTTGCCTGCACCATAGTTGTTGTAAGAGATATGAATCCATTGATAGCGTTTAGGATGTCCTTTGTCTGCATCTCTATACTCAAGTAGCAGTTGGTCAAAGGGAAGTATCGCTGCAAGTTTAACGGCCCAATCGTAGTTCGCTTTGTAACCATAGTTACCTGCAGGTGATATGTCAACCGCGCATCCACTTAAGTGTTGACTAGTCGCAGAACCACCAGAAGGTACGTATGATCTATAGCATGACGTCATTGTCCAAGCCTTACCAACTGTGCCGATAGCTTCATTGATAGGACCAAGAATGTTAACACACAAAGCCTTAAGATTACACACTATGTCTTGACTAGTCATGGCCTTTGTACCACGGCCAGGACCTGTACTATAAGTGCCAGGTGTAAGTTTGTTGTTATTCAAGACCTTACCAACAGTCCAGTTATAACCAGTCTTATCGGTGTATAGCACGAATGAATCGGGGAATGAAGCCATACCATGAATGATGCCGCAATCCGAGTCAGTGGATGTCGCAGCATTTACAGGAGCTGGTGCAGACTCTGCTGTAGTAGGGGGTGTTTCAGAGACAGGTCTTTCTTCATGATATGCTGTAGCACCAGGAGTTTTATTCTCATCAGGTGTCTCATATCCAAGATCAGCTTCTATGTTACGTGGGGGTGGTTGAAGTTGCTTAAACGACTGTGTGTTCTTAGTGCCAGCTTTAGGAGGACTACCTAAACCAGAAGGCGCAGCAGAAGCGGCGCCATTCGCTAGGTTAACTATTGAACCTTCGATGTTGGCATTGCCACCTGCGTTGACTTCAAAGTTGCCTGAAGACGTCAACTTATTCGTGCCTCCTGCAGTTACATTAACGTCTGCCACAGACTCTATTAAAATGTTATTGGCCTTTATCTTTAGGTCAGTGCCAGCATTCAAAGATATGCTTCCAGCAGCAGCTGCAGATATGTTACCGCCAACCGTAAGTGTGGTGTCACCTATCACGTCAATCACCGCATCTGCGTTTACTAGCACACGTGCTGTGCCATTGATGGTTACGTTACAATCGCCACCAATGTAAACGTAACCATTATGTTCGGTGATGACATACCCATCGCCAACTATACGATTGACCTGTGTACCATTGGCGTCTATCTCGGTGTATGTTCCCTTACGATGATAGATGTGCACCCGCTCGTTTTCAGGCGTATCATCAAACTCCATGATGTGGCCAGACTCAGTCTCCATCACCTTATTGTAGGGATACTTACCATTGTAGGGAATAGCAGGTTGCTTCCAAGTCACACCGCCTCCGGTCATGACATTGTCAAGTAGCTTTTGATCCTTGAATTCTACGATGGTGCCTTCAATCTTACCGCGCGCGAGTCTATTGGTATCGGGTTCACCAATGTAAGCACGAAGCGGATACTTCATATTAGGATCAACGAAACCCATGACTAAGTTTTGTTGCCTATCCGCGGGTAATCCGTTCTCGGCTACGGGTACTGATTGTGCTTCTTCACCAGGACTAGAACTCTTGTCAGTCTGCTGAGGCGGAGGTGTAGGATCACCAAGGAAATACTGGTAGAATGATTCCTTCTTTGGCCATCCACTTTGAGCGCCACCAATTGCTTTTAAGCCGGCTTGAAAATAACTTGGATCTGAATCAGACGTCTTTACTCGATCTTTGAAGTATGCTACAGCAACCCTAGCAGACTGAGCATAGTCGTCATTCAATAAGTCTGGCTGAGACACCAGATCAATGCCCGCTAACTTACCGTACTTCGTGTAGTTAGCGCGCCCAGTCAACTGAATAAACCCTCGGCCGTAGTACTTACCTCCATCTGTTGGTTGTGTGTTACCTAGTGATCCACCATTATTTGCAGGAGCGTAAACAAAGTTGAAGAATGTCTCGCGAGTTCCCTTCCATCGAGCGTACTGTGCGATTAGATCAGGTTTATTAGAAAACGTCTTTGCAAAAATCTTAGGCAGTGATTCAGCTGAGTAACTGTAACCTTCAGGCTTTGGCACCCAAGCGCACTCGCCTCCTGCGATACCAAGTATAGTTGCACGACCATATTTCCCCGTGAAACCAACTGCATCCATCGCAGCATTGAGTGCATCGATGCCAGCCTTCGCGCTTGCTGGAGGCACTGTTCCAGTCGTAATGGTTGGACTAGTGGGTTTAGGATCAGGCGCAGGAGTAGGGTTAGTGGTAGCAGTACCTGTTGTTACTGGTGTACCATCACTTGATACAACTGGTGTACCATCAGAACTTGTTAGTACGCTACCGCTTCCATCTACAGTGTTACCAGATTGTGCATTGGTGTCAGTGACATCACCATCAACATTAAGTTGAAGTGCAGAGTTGTCGGATGTTGGAGCAACCATAGTCTGCTCAATCCCACCAATTGATCCAATCATGATTGGATACTGATTGTCTTCATCCTGAAAGACAACTAGAACCCAAGTGCCTTCTACTAAACCAAGCGGAGTTGATCCAATACCACTCATCGCGGCCGAGGTGATCGACTGCATAGGCAAAGCCCAGGGCAAATCTTCAGTAGGCAGTACTGTCTTATCGTGAGTATGTAGACCAATTATTCTAACTTGACAGCGACCAAGCTTTAAGGGGTCACTGCGAGATTCTACACAACCTGTATATATCATTGTTTATTCCACTGAAGAATCTTTGCACAACTCAAGGATCGCAGTATGATTTTCGCGATTAATGATGTTATTTATTGCGGTGATCAGATAATTGCCTGAGAGCATACTATCAATCATGCCTGTAGCATTATTAAGATCAGCCGTATCATTTTCATTTATAGGAGCAGGTTTAGGAACCTCAATATAAACTTTCTGACCTACAGTGTAGTCAGTCCTACCATTAACTCTTATCTCTATCATATTGCTTTTCAACAACTGAATAGCAGAAGCTCGAGCTTGCATAGTCTCTGTGTTTGAAACATCATTAAATCCATTGAACACCGAGAAGTGTCTAACATTATTGTAAATAAAATTAACAGGTTTTGTTGGTAATTGATCTGAGTTTATAGAGAAGTCGTTGAGATGATTGATCTCACCAAATTCATCATACGCTACATAGTCTTTAACGTAGTATTTCTTTCGAAGCATATCATAAGAGTATATCCTAGACGCATAGGTACCGGCGTTAATATTCTTAAGGATGTCAAAGTTAGTACGCACCTTGATCTCTATGATCTGTTGATATTCCTTCTGTATATTTCTAATAGACTTACCATCAGGCAGTGTATCACGGACATAACTGCTATCAGTAAACGTTTGATACACTGGTAAATCATATAATAGATCAAGAGATACAAAGTTAAATCCTTCTCTGTTTTCAAAGAACAGATATGTAGGATTATCATTCTTATTAATTGCAGTAGCTGCTATATAATTTAAGTTCTTTATTGGAGACCAAAAATTAGAGATATACTTTGTTGTATTCTGTGTAGGCTCAATGTTAATATTCTTTTCGGTGTTTAATCCATCTTTACCAAGCAGTGATGCAGCAATCTCTGCAATATTACCTTTGTTTGCCTTAGATAACTTAACGTTTAAGTCTGTTAATGCTTCATATGATACACAATATAATGTATAAACAGAGTTGCGATCTGTAATCAATTCACGATCAGCTAATTTATAAACATAAAATTTACCACTTATCGTAGTATTTGGTTTATTAAATGTTGGTGTGGCTAATTCTATGGTGATTATCTCTTCGCCACGTATTGGTAGAACATTAATAAAATCGAGTGATTCACGGAGCGTCACCGCCATTGTAATAAATGGCGAAAAGATGTCTTCATATACCTCGATACTTAGTATTTGATCTCTAATGTCTAATTTGAAATTAGCAGAGGATAATAGTTCTATCTTTCGAAGAACTATTTCTCCTGCAAAATTAAGAGATTCAGTTGAAGTATCAGCAGTACTCATAGCATACCATTAAATTCTTTTAGTATAGTCGCAACCAATTGTGGATCAATGATTTTTATTTTGCGTTTTGCTTCATTTTGAGTGTATTCATATTGCGCATTAGATACTGCGCTATATAACGGTGTTAATGCGAATGATGAGACAATTAAGATGCCAGGATTCAGAGCACTTATATTAACTATATTCCTAATCGTAGGTTTAGTTTGATCAGGTGCAACAGATCTTAATACAGATACTGATGCATCTGTATTAAAGTTACCCAACCTCATTCTACAAGTTATCGTTAATGTTGATACGTCTACTGAATCAACACGAGCTGTATAACCATTAACGTTGTTCTTTAAGATGTCACCAACATTAATAACTGCTAGCAATGTTGCAGCTGATCCTGTTATAGCAGAAAAACCAATCTTTACGATGCCTTCTGAGGTAGCACCATTGTACAAGAAATGATGTGTATCTTCGCCTGATGAATACAACGCTGCTATCTTAGACTCAAGTTCAAACTGTGCTAGCGGAAAATCTTCTATGTAATCATATCGCTGATTAGCCAACATGATAATCCAATGATAGTAGGGTGTACCATAGATCTTTTCAGAGATGATCTCGGGCGTCTCACCCTCTGCTATATCATAGTAGTCATAGAGCGTAATGTTATCTAAGATAGCTTTTCGGAATCGCACATTACGAGTAATGTCGGCAATTAATCGATAATCTTTTCCGTTTGGTAAGTCAAAGTCATGTACGACTGTTGGAAAATTACTAAAGTACATTACATACCCCTTGTAACAGATTCTTTTGTAACGATAGCCAATTCCTTAAACGTCATATTGATGCCTATCTGTGTAGGCATACCATTCCTAAACGTATTGAACATACCCTGAGGTGTATAGTTAACGTTCATTTCAGTCAATACACAGGAGGTATGACGATGAATGTTTAAGTTTTCCCTGCCACCATTAAAGTATGTGATGTCAAACTCAGACGGATAGAGGAACAAAAAGTTGCCCCCGCCCTTGTACTCAGGCAGCATGTGATACTTAAACGCTTTGATGATCCCTAAAACGTTTTGTGCTTCAGCCTCATTCCTAGGAGCAAACATATACTCCATCGTGAATGACCTGAAGTCAACACCATTAAATATTTGCTCCTTCATTGGATTAGGTGCCAACCCAGTTACGGCTTGTAAAGCAGCACCTCCAATAACGCCTGCTCCCTTTAATGTAGTGGCTGCAAATATAGCCGAAGCAATGCTAGCGGTTTCTGGAAGTGAACGCAACTTATCTTCTGTTGCTCGACCGATAGCATTAGGCACTGCTAATGCGGCTTGAAATGCAAATGTGTCAGTACTGTTCCAATCAGCACTATATCTAATAGATAGTTGATTAGGAACGTTTAATGCTATAGCGGTCTTAAGTCTTTTTTGACTACGTTGAAAAGTAGCACCAGTCTGTAAATTTAAGTTGGCAATTGATGCACCAGCTACCGCACCACCTTTCAGCGCACCTTTTATAGTTGCATTTTTCTCTGTACTATTTGAGTTTGCTGCAGCCCCAGTAGCAGCACCTATAGCAATTGCTGTACTAGCTACAGAAAGACCACTAATGTTTTGACTGCTTAACGTGCTCTTATCACGCTCAGACGCGTCGATGTCAACTGTACCGGCTTGATTATTCTCTACCATCTTAGCTGCGTCATTGACGTTGATGTAGAAGATCACATAGTTGTTGCCATACTCCGTAAGATTTCCCATAAGATCAGAGGGATAGGAATGATTGCTGACGTCGTACTTTGATCCAGTGGTGTCAAAACTCTTACCCGAATAACCGCTCTCAGGCACAGCTGTAGTAGGTCCTATGCCGGGTTCTGCGATGCTGTCAGGTTCCATGCTTTACATCCTATAAATAGTTGTATATTCTTTATATTTATCTATGTTTCACAAACGCAAGTACACTCCCATCAACACACATAAATACGTTGGTGATCCAACGAACATCATCATGCGGTCAAGCTGGGAGACTAAGTTTGCTATATGGTGCGATACTAATTCGTCTGTGCTTAAGTGGAACTCAGAGGAGACTGTTGTACCCTACATATCACCAGTTGACAATAGAGCACATCGGTACTTCATAGACTTCAAGATTCAAGTGCGGGATAAATCAGGTACACTTAAAACCTATTTAGTAGAAATAAAACCAGACCAACAAACTCGGCCGCCAGTACCTCCATCACGAAAGACCAAGCGCTATATCACCGAGGTGATGACTTGGGGCGTGAATGACGCTAAGTGGAAAGCCGCTACAAATTATGCTAAAGATAGAGGATGGGATTTTGTGGTGTTGACAGAGTATCACCTAGGGATAAAATGAACTTCTTAAACGTCTTCGAACAGTACAAATACGATCAGACTATCGTCGCTAAGTCACGAGTCTGGTTTCAGCAACAGGCGCTGCTGCTTCGTAAGCAAGGTGTAACAACAAATAAAGTCTATAAGAACTCTGGTCGAGTTGTTTCAAAGATACAACCAGGTAACCTATACATGTTCTTCTATGACCCTAAGTACAAAGAAACACTACCCCATTACGACAGGTTTCCTCTAGTGTTTCCCTTTGAAAAGACTGAGAATGGGTTCCTTGGTCTCAACATGCACTACCTATCATATAAGCTCAGGATTGGTGTACTTGAAAACCTCATGCGATTCAAAACGACTAAGGGAATCGAAGAGAAGACTCGACTCAGGTATTCCTATAGCATGTTGCAGGGCATTGCGAAGTTTGGTCTTGCTAAACATTGTGTTAAGCATTACCTAAGTGAACACATCGTAACTCAACTCAAGATCATAGAGCCTGCTGACTGGACAACAGCGATGATGTTACCAGTCGAAAGCTTCGCTAAGGCTACGACTACACAGGTCTGGAAGACCACAGGAGGCACCTAATGGCTAGTCCATCACTATATGACTTCATCAGCCAAATAAAGGGTGAAGGCTTAAGTAGAACGAACCGGTTCTTAGTAAACATAGCAAGTCCGGCCGCATTAGGTGGTAGTGATGCTAGATTGATACAACTTTACTGTGAACAAGCTGCTCTACCTGGAATGGCATACGCTTCTACTCCGGTAAGATCTTTCGGTGAGAATCGTGAAGTAGTATACGAACGAAACTTTGAACCTATCGCATTGACGTTCTATGTTGATAGAAAGATGAGCGTATTGAGTTTCTTTAATGATTGGATGGATGCTATAGTTAATCCAAACACTAGAGTAAATAGTTATTATGATGATTATACAACACAGATGAATATCACAGTGCAGGACGTAGCAGACAATGATACCTACGAGGTAGAATTTCGTGAAGTGTATCCTAAATCAGTTGGTGCTATACAACTTGACTATAACTCTAAAGATGTTGCTAAGCTAACTGTTACCTTTAATTATAAATACCACATAAACAAGCGTAAGGATCCCGGTGGTGGTTATGGTGAATTGCTGCAACAAGCTGGTCTGCCATTCGTTCCTGGAAGTGATGTTTATCCAGACTTTGATAATTCTGGTAACTATGCTGAGTTTAGCAGAAATGATGTCCCTGATTCATTAACAGGTGACGCTACTAGTTATTATAATGATGGTATTGACATTCCTATCGACTATACAGAAGAAGAGTCCATATAAAATGGTAACCAAAAAACTCCCTACAAGGCCAGTTAAGAAAGAAGACTGGATGCAGACGCAATGGCGTCCGTTGATGGCCATGATGTATCTTAGTGTATGTACATTTGACTTTATCATAGCCCCTGTGCTATGGAGTGTTCTTCAAGGCCTTGATAAAGGTAATATCTCTAGTCAATGGTCACCAATAACACTTCAAGGTGCTGGACTGTTTCACTTAGCTATGGGTGGTATACTAGGCATTGCGGCATATGGTCGCACACAGGAGAAGATCAATGGCACTGCCACTAATCCTATGAACACAACAACCTCGACTACATCATCATATACTCCATCATCATATACCCCTTCGACTTCAGCGTCTACATCATATACACCCGCTGCAGCTTCTACACCTTGGACTAGTAACACTACTACTTCTACGACTACGACTCCATTACCAGATGCTATGCCAGATCCGGATCCAACACCAGTAGATGCGGCGCCAGTACGAGTTAGACGACAACGGTAATACCATGAAGATTCGTGATAAACTAAGTGAAGTATTTGATGTAACTACCATACAGAGTAGGCCGGTGACAGTCATCGAGGATCGTCCAAAGGATGACACCCTCGATGACGATTATAGTGTTAGTCGTAGAAACCTCCACTCTCTACTGGAACAGGGTCAGGAGGCGTTGTTCCATGCGCTAGAGGTTGCTAAGCAATCTGAACATCCTCGTGCATTTGAGGTTGTTGGCAACCTAATGAAGCAACTCGCTGACATCAACCACCAACTGCTTGACCTACACTCAAAGAAGCAGAAGATAGAGTCTCCTAAGGGAGAGCAGTCAAACGTGACTAATAATGCAATATTCGTTGGCAACACGACAGAGTTAAGTCGTATGCTTGAAAACTTGAAAAGAGGAATATAATGGCACTACCATCAGCAGCAACACCGAAGTACAAGCTCGTCATCCCATCACTTAAGAAGTCTGTGACCTATCGACAGTTCTTGGTGAAGGAGGAGAAGGCATTGCTCATCGCTCAGCATAGCGAAGATCCAGACGTAATGCTAGATACGCTTAAGGGCGTCATCGCATCCTGTATCACCGAGAAGATCAACGTCGACGACCTAGCACTCTTTGATGTTGAGTACATCTTTGCGCAGCTCAGGGCTAAGTCAGTGGGTGAGATAGTTGACCTTGTTTTGAAGTGTGACACCTGCACCGATCCGCTGGCGACTGTTAAATACTCCATCGATTTGACCAAACTCTCCGTAGACATCGCAGAGGGGCATGACAAGAAGATTCTCCTATTCGACGACGTAGGTGTAATCATGAAGTATCCCTCCTTCAGCATGATCAAGCGGATGGAGGGTATCGACACTGACAACATCGATGGCCTGTTTGAGGTCATCTGTCTATGTATCGAAGCAGTCTACAATAGCGAAGAGATGTTCTACGCTCGTGATCAGTCTATGGAAGAACTACGAGACTTCGTGAACAATCTGACACAGACACAGTTTAAGAAACTGCAGCGATTCTTTGATACCATGCCAAAGCTTGAGCAGCGAGTGGTGTTCAAGTGTCCGTTATGTCATAAAGACCACGACAAGATGATCAGAGGCCTCGATTCTTTTTTCTGATCTGCCTCTATCACGACACCTTGATGAACTACTACAAGATGAACTTCTCCTTAATGCAGTACCATAAATACTCATTAACCGAGATCGAGTCTATGATTCCCTTCGAGCGCGAGATATACACTGCGCTGCTGATCCAGCACCTCGAGGAAGAGAAGGCTCGGATAGAGGCACAGAAACAACGAGTATAAAAACAGGGATAACGAATGACTGTCATAACCGCTTCACCAACGAGCTTTCAGCAACTACTACAGTTGCAGCGCGCCTCAGTTGAACACCTTGACAGCATTCGTAGTCTGCTACAGGTTGGTGATCCTACTGCACAACTTAAGATACTTGAGAAGCTCGAGCAGTTATCTAATGTCGACGCCAAGACACAGGCGCAACAACTTCAGGTCTCTAATACCACCAACATCATCAACGAAAAGAACGTTGAGAACATCAAGAATCTAGAGTCAACCGTCGATTCTCTTAGGACTGAGTTATCTAACACAAGCAACGCCAGTAATGCCAGTAACACAAGCAACGCCAGTAATAAATCATTAGAGTCTAAGATTGAGTCACTTAAGGTAGTTAGCAAAGAGTCGCTGAAAACTCAGATTGAAGCTCTTAAGACTGCACACGAACAAAGTAAAATCAGCGTAGAGTCACGTGTTGCAGCAAGGGAATCATTAACGACAATGCAACCCATGAGCGAGAGGTCAATCAAGACCGCAGATGAGATAAAACAAGAGATCAAGTTGATGAGGGCCGACAACGCGAAGGCTCTAAAGTTACAGATCGAGGCGATCACAACTCAACACAACACCCATACCGATGAACAGGCTAATGCTGTTGCTAAAGTAGCGGAACCTATTGAACAATATAAATCTGTTGGTGAAAAACTTAGTGATTTTAAGAACAGCGTCAAGGGTAGTGTCAGCAACGTAGTCAAGGGGATGCGTGAGTCTCCAGGCGCTATGATCAGGGGTGGTGCACAGAGTCTTGCAGCCGGCATGGTATCATCAGGTACCATCAAGAAAGGTGGGCTAACAGACACGTTATTTGGTATCAGCAAGCGTGAAGCACGTAACGCGTTCGTCAAGAAGCAGCAGGCTCTCGACAGCGAGAAGACTGTACCTGAGTTACATAGAGACTTCGTGATCGCAGGCAAGACCGCTGCTAACATCAAAGGTGTCGACTCTAAGATCGAAGACTTTAAGAAATCAACCGGTGTAGATGACGCCACGATGGCTAAGACAAAGCAGGGCCGTGCACTGCTCGATGAAAAGGCTAAGCTCACCACTGAGTACGCCAAGGTTGATAAGGCCGGCCAGTTCGCAGCTGAGTCGATCGGTGACGGGCGAAAAGAAGCGGAGCACAAGAATACCTCTCCAGTGCGTATGCCTGGTAGCAGAAAGTTAAGTGAGACTCCAGCGTTGATCGCAACAGTCGATCAGGCTGACGCACCTAAAGCTGCTGCAGCAGAATCAATCAAGGCTGGTAGGGTGGCTACTCTGTCTGAAGAAGATAAGAATGAACAGCTCGCAGTTGTAAAAGAACAGACGACGCTGCTCTCAAAGATTGAGGAAAACACTCGCGGCCTCATCACAACTAATACGTCTAATAGGACAGAGACAACCGCACCTAGTGATAGTGGAGGTGGCGGTATACTAGGAAAAGCTCTAGGAGTGGCAGGTGACGCAGCCTCTGCGGCAGGATCATGGCTTAGTAAAAAGGGTGGTAAGCTAGGTAAGTTTGGTAAGATCTTAGGTATCGGTGGCATGATGGCTGGTGGCGCAGGTGCTCTAGCTGAAGGTGACGTCCTAGGTGCTGCCGCCTCAACTGGTGTAGACTTATTGGGTAGCGGCGCAACTATTGCTGAAGGCGCCGCAGGTACAGCAGCTAAAGGCGCTGGCATACTAGGCAAAGGCCTTTCCATCGCTAAGGGCTTAACTGGTGGTGTAGGTGGACTAGTAGGTGGACTAGCTTTAGACTACGCTTCTGATAAACTTAAAGAATCAGGTCATGAGAAACTAGCTGCGACCGCAGACATAGGAAGTTCAGCGGCGTCTGGTGCAGGTGTTGGTGCTAGTATCGGAGCACTCTTTGGAGGTGTTGGTGCCATTCCTGGTGCAGCCATCGGAGGTCTAGTAGGTGGCGCTTATGGTCTCTATAAAAACGCAGGTACATTGTTTAGCAGTGAAGATGCCAAAGGCCCAAACATACCTGGGGTCGTAGAAGCAGCTGGAAGGTCAGCTCAACTCAACACTGCACAGAAGAGTGCTATGCAAGAAGCTTCTGATGCAGTTAGAACAGGAAAAGTTAAAGATTATAACTCTCAATTAGATCTAACTGATACGATCGTAGAAAAATATGGTAAAGATCTAAGCCCAATGAGTAAGACAATGTTAGAAGGTCAGGTTAGAAGGTCGATACAAGACAACATATCTAACCCAATATCTAACAAAGCAGATCTAATGAAGCCAACCACAACTACTGGTGTGATAGTAGAAGATCTAACGACTAAAGTTGGTGCACTGAAGGAACAAGCACCGGTTACGTCTAACAACACAGTCATAGCACCAAGCAACACCACTGTGAACAACACGACTAATACGTCTAGGATGTTTCCACCAGCTAGGAATGAAGACTCTTCAATGGATCGTTATAGGTTCTCTAGGGGTAACTACTAACCTGTTACCCCTTCGGGGTTGTTCCACTATCTGGTTGTTATATTATTGGTTACCGGAAGATACATTATACCATCACTGCTAGAGTCTGTACAATCTTTGTGTAATTGACCGGCAAAAGAAAAGGTGCCGAAGCACCTTTGTTGTATCACGGGGAGGTTTAATCCTCAGTCGCGATCTTCTTGAAGTACGCCATAGCGTCTTCATCCTCATCCTCAGTCGCAGCATGCACACGAACCGGTGCCTTCTTGACCTCGATGCGCTTAGGTGCCACGTAGAGGTCGTCCTCAGAGATCGAGGACATCGCAGTAGAAGCTGTGACAGCAGCCTCGGTGTTGAGTACAGACGCCATCTTACGCGCCAGCTCTTCGTAGGTTTTGAAGTTCTTACGATCCAAGAACTCTGCGAGCTTGTGTTGGCTATTAACGATCTTAAGGATAGCCTCTTCATCGTTACCGTTGCTGGTACCAGCAATAGGAGACGGCTCAAGGAAAGCCGACTGATCGTAGTTGGCGTAGCCCTCGACCTTACGTTGACGCAACTTAAAGTCTGCACCTTCCCATAAGTCGAACACGTTCACAGGCTTCTCATCCTCAAAGGTAGGACGAGCTTTGTCCATGATCTTGTCAAAGATCTTCTTGCCGAACTTAAAGAGTCGAACTTGACCTTCGTTCTCGGGGTGCTTAGGATCAGCAACGATCAGCACGTTGGCGATGTAAGACAGGCGACGCTTCTGCTTGCGCGCGACTTCCTTATCCTTCTCATCACCAGTGTTCCAGAGACGAGAATTCAACTCGCCGACTGGATCGTTCTCACCCAGTGTGGTCAAGGAGTTCTCGATGTACCACTTGCCGGTAGGACCCTGAAAGCCGTGGTTGAAGATACGAACCCATGGAAGCTCGTCCCCTTCAGTCTTTGGAAGGAACCGGATAGTAGCGGTTGCGTTTCCAGCCTTGTCGGCTTCAAGCTTCCACATCCTGTCGTCCTGATATGACTTAGCGCCACCCGAGGAGGGATTGGCGATGTTGTTGAACTCGGAAGAGATCTTACCAAAGTCCGAAGTACGCATTTTACGAAGTGTATTAATGTCCATTGTGTGTCCTTATGTTACGCGATATTGCGGTGTGTTTACGATGTATTGCTGCTCTGTGTCATCCTTAGAATCATCGGGAGCGTAACCCTCAATCTCCTCGGACCAGCTATTTATCACCCTCATGCCGTGGCCAGGTGAGTTCCTTGAGTGCTTGACTTTCTTTTTGATCTTAAGACGGCCCTCTTCGTCTTCTCGATAGTTATATGCAGTGCGGCCCATTTTATAGTTCTGACATGTTCTCTTTGTGTTGTTGATAGATTGATTGTACCCTGGCTGTGTCCCATTGTACAAACCTTTTGCACTTCCTTATGGTGAGGAAGTGATCGTGCCAAAGCATGATTAGGGGTTCCCATTTAGGGAGGTAGTCTTCAAGCTCCTGAAGCATCACCATAGTCTCTAGCGTGACGTGTCCGCCAACGTAGAGCTTGAGCAACTCTGGAACTTCGTTCTCGATCGAGTAGAGGCTGGACTCTTTGAGTTTACCCGATGTCACGTGTATAAAGATCTTGTGTAGGTCCATCTCAAAGATTCGTGACCGAGACTCCTTACGACGTAGCCAAGTCGTGTAGTAGTCGTCAGAGTCCTTGGAGTAGATCACATTCTTGTTGCCGTAGGCTAGGTTGGCCACAAGGAACTGTATCAACTGTTGGTCGGTGTCAAAGTTGTCAGCGAGCTTCTCAAACAGGCCGCGGTCGTTGCGCTTCTCAAAGGTAGCCTGTGTTCCTGACACACGACCGCGCTTCTCGAACAGGTCGTACTTCTCGGTGGTGAAGTGGAGCTTCACAGCCATGAAATACTTGTAAGCCTGATAGCCATTCATTATACGTCCAGTGTAGCTTGCTTTGGTAGCATGTTCGCGGCCCTCATGTCGGCCTCGATTTTATCTCGTAGGGGCTTATTTATCAGGCTCTTGATCTCATCTGGCTCAACGTAGTTGTCGGCACAGTAGAGTAGTACAGCGTCCATATGTGAGATCTTCTTAGCAACCGAGATCTCCTCGATGTGTAACGAGAACGCCGTAGGTCCCTTAAACACTCGGCGCTTTCATGTAGTGTTCTGCAGTACGGATTACTGTATTGATGTCAGAGTACTCCTCGAACTTGGCGTTGTAACACCTCATGATGGGATGCGTACGACCAACTTCATCCATCTTCTCACTATACATGTCAAGGAACTTGTTGAACCAGCGGTCCAGCTTTCCCTTCATGTTGATGAGCTTGATGTACGCTTCTTGGATAGTCTGTAGATCATTGGCAGCGTAGGCGGAGATGATCTCGTTTTGGATGGTGTGTTTGTTCATAGTCATATTATATCACAAGTGGGAATTGTTGTACAGGAGTTTTTTGTGAAGGTTGGACACAGGGTTCACCGTTGACCCAGCGTTGCCGCATCTTCTCGGCGTCTTGCGCGTTATAGAAGAAGAACTTTGTGGTGTACTCTGAGTCTTCAAAGCAGTAGACGTTCTGTCTCTTATACACATCTGACGCTGCCGACGAATAGAGAGGTGTAGATC
>ENA-OSIY01000131-OSIY01000131.1-marine-metagenome-genome-assembly--contig:-NODE-131-length-41851-cov-10.183775_pt1 | contig 41851 bp, 75 predicted proteins | sample MGYA00237884_ERZ534233 | MGnify/ENA primary metagenome ERZ534233 (study PRJEB26412, sample SAMN06343840) | marine metagenome | isolation source: estuarine water | place: USA: Columbia River Estuary... | reverse complement strand
CTACACCTCTCTATTCGTCGGCAGCGTCAGATGTGTATAAGAGACAGGCATTGATCTCTGTTAAATTACACATTTGATAAGGCCTTAGTGCGATTTCACAACATGGATTAGTCCCCCAATCTTTGTTATTAGTCCAATATACTCCTGGTTCACCGCAGCCTGAATCTTCAATTCGTTTAATTAAGTTTTTAAACTCAGACTCCGATACTTCTCCGCGCGGAAGTACAGCACTATTGTTAGCTCTAGCACGCGCAGGAGTGTTAATGTACCATTCTCCAGCTTTACAGGTTAACATTGCTTCATCGTCACGATCGAATAAGCAAATCATTGCAGCTCTACGTATACCCCCAGCAAGTACTGCATCGGCAATAACACAAGCCATATCATGTACTTCGATAGGCTCTAGCTTCCTACCAATAGCTTTTCGTAAAAGAACAATTAATTGTTCTACACATATTTTCAATGGTTCTGGACCAGGGGCTTGCCCACCTGTAGTAATTAATTCAGCCCCTTTTTCCCGTATATCTCGATAGTCAAATATTGGTAGTGTTCCTGCGTTAAAAAATGCTTTACACACTACTTTAACTGCATCGCTCCATCCTACAATTGAATCCTGTACTTGATATTTATACTCTAGATCAGACTCTGGAGTTTTAATTTTAGGAAGTTTATCAGTGTGCCTGCGTTGCACAGAATACCCCATTCCTGTACCGCCTAAAAGGAGAAACATTAATTCTGAGAAGAATTTAGTAGATTCTGCGGGTGCATATGCACAATTAAAAATTCTATTTTCCGCCATTAAAATAGGCCTACCACCGAATTGCAAAGAACGCATAGATGGCAATACTCGTTTAGTATACACAAACTTATTATATACTTCTTCTATTTCAGAAGCCATATTAGGATACTTTGTTTTATGCATATTAGCGTTACGTGTAACGATTTCATGCCAATTTTCGCGACGATTATTCTGTGAATTAAATCGTGCGTATTTGTTAAATACTGTAATATCAGATAGTGCTTGTTTATCGTCCATATATTTCCTTACTTAATTCCTGTGCTTCCGAAACCGCCTAGGCCTCGGTTAGTGTCAAACCAAATATCGTCTTCCCAATCAGCAATAATTAGATTAGGCAGCGCAATAGGTAAAATTACAATTTGTCCAATTCTGTCGTACTTTTCGATTTTATAAGGTGTGGAACTGTAATTGTGCAGATTGATTTTTACATTTCCACGATATTCGCTATCAATAACGCCTACGCAATTAGCCGGACTAACATTATGTTTAGCCATCCCGCTCCTTGCGAAAACTAAGCCAACGTAACCCACTGGAATTTTAAAAGCTACTCCACTATCTATGACAATTGATGTGTCAACCTCAAGAACAGTTGAAATAGTACTCTTTAAATCCATGCCTGCATCAGAGGGATGTGCTCGAACAGGTCGGCAATTAATATCGCTTACTTTAGTTAATAGATCCATTCAAATATTTTCCTAGTTTTTCATCAATTAGATTACAATTGGCAGTACCAATGGCTTCATCACAAAACTCTAGTAGATCCATGAGTTTGTAATTTAACATTAGTGCGTCGCCACCAAATGCGTTTAGATTGTTGATGTATTTGTATTTGCTAGCAATAGGCAAGTTAGCGATAATATCATAAGTAGTGCCATAATCCTTTACTAGCTGCATTGCTTTCTTAGGACCTACTCCGCTAACGCCGGGAATATTATCTCCACTATCACCAGTTAGACACTTAATGCTAATGTGATCCTCTGGCTCGTATTCATAGTGTTCACTCCAGTTATCAAAAGTAACTTCTTTGCGGGTAACATAACTAAACCTGCTTACTCCTGGCTGTACAAGTAAATCCCAATCTTTATCTGAACTTACAAGGACAATAGTATGTATGTTATGTTGCTTTTTAGTTTTTACAATGTATGCCGCAATGTCATCTGCCTCAGTTTTCTCAAAGCGAAAAACTGGGTAATTCGTAGATTCCGTGTAGGAACTCATGACACGATTGAATTCTTCAAAAAAGAGTTCAAATTCTTTTTGTTCTTCAGGCGTTTGTTCGCTATATTTATCCTTACGATTTTGCTTATATTCGGGATAAATAGCTTTTCTAAAACCACTACTGCCGCTGTCACAAGTCATTACTACTTTTCCAGCCGAGTAGCTTTTCCTTAGACTTTCAATAGTTTTGCAATAGGATTCTAGAAAATCAAGATCGCCACTATGTTTCCACCTAAACGCAAGGTTTAGGCTATCTACTACCATTAGAACACCTGGATCTAATCCACCAATTTTTGCAAATGCTTTTGACATATATTTCTTTTCTTAGGATTGATGAATATTATATCATTTACTGATTGTACTGTCAAGCAATAAATTTTGGATTTTCACCAGTTAAGTAGTCATCTAAAAGTGCTACAAAAAATTCATGTTCATCTACTCGGATCAACATGTATCTATAGCTGCCGCTAGGTACTTCGGTAAACGCTACAAATAGTTTGCTACGGTCAAACTTAAAAACAAGTAGCGGAATCTTACTAACTTGCTTGCCTTGTCTAATAGCTTGCTTCCACCACTCAATAAGCTGTGGTGTTTTAGCTGTTAGTACACTGCTGGTAAGATGATCTTCTGCATAATGTTTTACTTCTACAGCATACAGATTCTTTTCATTGGGCACGTACAAGTCTGCTTTTAATCCGTGCTTTTCATTTAGTGCACCCGATCCAGGTGTACGTTCCCAATTTAAACCAGTAACACGACGCAAGGCATTTTTAACTAGACTCTCAGCTCTGGCTCCTTTATCTCTGCTATCTACCATTACTCAATTCCTTCATTTATTGCTGTCCAGCCTCTATGGGTTTTTCTATTGCCTAGTAATAGAGCCCCTACTTTATTAGGATCTAAATTATTTATTCGGCTAAATAACGCAATAGTAGGCTCAACTTTATGAATTATACCCGAAGGATCACGAAGTGCAGTAAATTTATGGTTTAAGGCTTTATTACTGATAGAATTTCTAACTTTAGCATCTTTTAAAAAGATAAGATTGGCGGAATACTCTGGATAAAGTTCGTCTAACCATTTATGTGTTTCTCTCCTAGACAAATGCCTTACAGAAGATACGGTTAGTTCGGTTATCTCACTTATAAAATCAAAAGAATTATGTGGATCTTGTAATAGTATAAAAGCATTCGTAATTTGTTCCTCAGTATACTTACAAGAACCATGCTCTAATCCTCTTGCACTTTTACCGCCTCCTGTAGTATTATATCCATTTAACGTGCTATTTAGATTATTAATATATTCTATTTCTTTTGAATCTAATTCAGAGATCCTACATTCTACTATAGTTTCATGCATAAACACCTTATTTTTATTGAAGGTATTTTGCATTTTATGATTATAGTGCTTGTTACTATTTAATAAATATTTGTGCTGAATAACACGTCTTTCTATGTCTATAGATTGGCCTATGTAATATCTATTTGCCTCTCCTAAAAATAGTGAATAAATACCTATTGTCATTATGACTCCAATATTTTGGAAATACCTTTTAACTTTTCTACATATACTTTCTGAATAATAGGATGAGAAAAGGAGTGTGAGATGATAAAAGTGTTTAAGTGTTCTTCTGTTAGTAGAACTTCCACCAGCTTTTCTTTACCGTCTGCATCAAGATTTTCAATAGTTTCGTCTAGGATTAAAAGATTAATTCTAGAATTGCTCAGACTTTGCATTAGCCTACGAATGCCTAATAGCGCCGCCGCATTTACTCTGGCACGTTCGCCGCCGCTTAAGGCAGAAATATCAATATCGCGACCATTGTCAGTAATAACTACATTTAGCTTATCGCTAGCAGCAATCTTAAAGCTAAGCTGAAATCTACCGCCCGATAGTTCACTAAGATATTTGTTACTTACTTCTTCTAAGTCTTTGATTAGGCATTCAATCTTGTAAGCTACTAAGCCAGTAGAACTAAATGTTTTAATTAAAACTTGCAATGTATTCAGTCTAGTATTTAGTTGTAGGCTGTCTACATTTAACTCAGCTAACTCAGTTTCCATTTCCTGCATCTGAGTTTTTACAACATCAATTTTCGCATTGTGAGTTACAGCTAGTGAGTTGTGTGCGGTTACGCTTTTAATCTTTTCTGTTATAGACAAGATTTCGCGTTCTGCATCTTTGATCTTATCTTCTAAGTCTTTTTTAGTTAAGAGTTCCGTATCCAAACTAGAATCGTACAAGCTATGATATTCTTCGTATAATTCGTTGTTTTTTAGCTCGGCTTGCCATAATTTTAAGTTGACTTCGTACTTGCTAATAACAGTTGTAGCATCAGCTATAACAGCTTCACTAGCTGTTTTTATTTTAAGTTGATTTAGTACTATGTCAGCCACTATATCAGCATTGACCGATTGCTGACAGGTGGGGCAGTGTACTCCTAATTTATTCATTTTTTGAACAAAACTTTCAGCATCTTTTATAGCTTTAGTATGTTCAATTTTCTCTGTACGAAGTGTTGCTACTTGGGCTGCATTATCAGGAGCTTGAATAGCGGGGTTTAATACAATAGCTTCTAACAACTCTTTGTATTTATTGTTTTGTATAATCTTTTTATTGTGAGTATTAATATTTTTAATACTCTCGGTCAGGGTGGCAACTTCTTCAATTAAGTGACGCGGAGCTTCCGGCACTTCTAGGATCGACTTTACGGAAAAGTCAGTTGTACTGTACTTAGCTAGCCATGATTCGATAGATTTAATTCTTGTAGTAACTACTAATAATTGATCCGATACTTCTTTAGCAGCAGACTTAAATACGTCAGCAGCCTCAACGTACTTACCTAAGTTTAGGAGATCAATAAGGAACTTTTTTCTGTTGGAATCAGTAGCGGTTAGGAACTCAAGACTAGCAGCACTTGATTGGTAAACAATTTGTGCAAAAGTTTTGTGATCGTAACCTACAATTTCTTCAATAGTTTTATAAGTTCCAGTTGCTGTGTGTGAACTTATATCCTGCGAGTTCTTGGTAAGTTTAACACTTTGTGTAGCTCCACGAGTAGTTTTTAGTACATACTCATCAGCATCTTTTGAAAACTCTAGTTCGATAGAATAGCTTTTGCTTTTCGTATTACGGTTAAGGATATCTGTTTTCTTAATGCCTTTGGAGTTCTTGTTATAAAGAGCTTCTTCTAAGATAAGAGCAATACTGCTTTTGCCGTGCCCATTGTATCCTACAATCTGCGTTAAGGGATTACTACTAAAATCTATTTCATTATTTTCACCATATGAAAATAAATTACTCCACTTTAGTTTTCTAATGGTAATCATGCTAGTAAGAAAGCTCGTAGTTCAGTAAGCCCGCCGATATGCTGACCATTAACAAAAACTTGTGGTACGGACTTTGCACTAGGTACAGCCAAGAATAGTTCTTGTTTATAGTCGGCATTGTCTGCAATATCGCGTTCTTCTACAACAAAGCCACGCTCTGTTAAAATATTCTTGGCAGCTTTACAACCAATACAATTAGGTTGACTATATACTACGCTAGAGTTTGTCGGCATAATTATTTAATTCCTGTAATGCTTGTTCTATAGCCGCATCGTTTAGCTGTAGAACATATTTTAAGTATTCATTAACTTCTTCTTTTAAGGAGAGATCTGGTGTTAGAATCAATGCAGTGTCGAAGTCTCGCTTTACTATTTTTTTATCTATTAACTCATTATCTTGTAATGAGCCTAATTCTGATATATCACCTTCGATCTCATAAATAGTGTGGTCATAAGGAGTAGGGGGCATTGCGTCCCCTACTTTTATGGTCTTACGAATTAACTGTGGAAGATCCAGTTTAATCCATTTATGAGTAAAGGTATCGCTATCGAGCAGAATAACGCCGGTGTCAACATTATTACGATGAAAGCTAGTGGTGACGGGAGATCCAGGATATAGGATATTGCGTTGCGAATTTTCATAGCTGTGTAAGTCTCCTGCTAAAACAACTTTCCAGCGATCAAATAACTCTAGTGGAACCTCGGGCTTAACGTGTGGAGGAATTTCTCCTCGTACGTGAGTGCATAGAATATCTCCACTAAGGTGTACGTCGGCTGGATTGTATTCTTTTAGCTTATTGTATGGAATAAAGTCAATATTATCTAGTGAATAAAAATCATCAATAACAGTTACCTGTGAGTTTAGATTTTTAACTAGATTTTTAAAGTTACTAAAGAACGTAGTGTTTTTCTTAACACTTTCATGATTACCGCTAAAGATAATAGCGGGAATTTTAATACTGTGTACATAGTCAAAGAATATTTCTAGTTCGTCCATTGTGGGTGTTTTATCCCAAATGTCCCCACCAAGTACCAGTAAATCTGCTAGCTTTTCAAGACCGTTAAGCTGCTCAAAAAGCATTTTGTATCGTGTACGTGCCCAGTCAACAGGTACGTGTTTCTGACCTAGTTTTATATGTATGTCAGCGGTAAAAAGTATTTTCATTGGCCTTCCTAGTGAGAAAAGCCCCTAAGCTTATTCAGTTTAGGGGCTTTTCCGTATCTTAACCTAGTTCTTTAACAGCTTCACCATCGGCTGATTCATCTTCTTCAGCTCCAACGGTTAGCTTTTCAAGAGCTGCAAGCTGTTCGGCAGGAGTTGCACGAGGAAACTTGGAATCAATGTCTTCAGCAGCATCTGCTAAGGTACGCTCGTTATCGCTAAGAGCACGAGTTTTGCACTTTAGTACGCTAAGTGAATATTCAACATTGAAAGGCAGAGGACCGGTCTTAGCACGCTTAAATACTACATCCCAACCAGTATCATAGTTGGTGGGGTCGCCTAGATCTTCTGCAGCAGTCATAATCTGCTCAAACAACTTCTTTTTAAGATTAAGTGCTTTAACTTTGCCATCGCGGGGGTCGATACAATTGATTGAGTACGCCCAGCTGCACTTCTTGTCTGGAAAGAATTGTGGAACATGATCTACTTCTGCGTTTGTAAACTTTTCTTTTTCGCGATCAAAAGCTAGGCATTCTAGAGGGATATCCTTGTTATTAGTGCCTTTTACCCAGTAAACATATCGTGGAAGAACTCCGCCGATAAGACGTACTACATTGTCGCCGTCTTTGTACTCGTATGCTTCAACTGATTTCTTTACTGCTTTGCCTTTTGTTTCGCCAAATTTTAGAGCCATTATGTATTTCCTCGTATTTAAAGTTGATTTGTTTGTTGGTTATCGTTAGTAGTGGATTAGTTTTTATCGCAGATATATTTAGTTCCGGAAAATAAGATGTATCTAGTGTAATTATACCAAGAGTTTTATACAAAAAATAATCTCGTCTGCCTGCTAGTTTTACATACTGTACTAGGTAATTTGTGTCTAGATTGGGTAGGTTAAACAGTGGTTTCGGATTTAATATAAAGCTATTACCACGTGGTGTTCCTGAATTTAGTAATTTTAGGAACTTAATTGAATCACCGGCAGCTTCTGCGCTTAGTTTTTCTAAATTGAAAAATAGTGTCATAGTCTGCCTTTCGAACAATTATTATATCATTTCTGCACCGTGTGTGCAAGTCTAAATTTACTTAGGCTTTGGTGTGCTTTTGTATGGCTTAACTAATGGAATATCTAGAACATTAGTAATAGACCTGACTACAGTACACAGCATGGGCCAACCAATATCAAAAGCTATAGCAACGACGTTTACACCTGGCAAGAAAGTTGCAAAAATTCTGCTGGTTACTACACCTACGGTCAGGGTAGTTATATACCCAATATTTCGCTGCTGACACTCTAGACTACGTGCTATTTCTGTTTGGTATTCTTTCCAGGTTTTGCAAAGATAACCTACTAAACATATTAGCATTGGAAGCCAATATGCTACTAGGGCTATGACACTGTTGTATTCGACTGCTAAAATGTAATCAATCATACTTTTGTTATTTCCCAGCCTTTACCGGCATAAAAAGCTAAACGAGAAGCATTTTGTTTACGCTCAGCTATACTACTAAAATTAAGATCTAAAACTACAGGATTTGGTTTATCTGGATGAAGTCGCATAATACGTCCAATAATTTGCTCTAGCGATATTGGATTTGATGTTGGCACTGCTAAGATTACGCAGCTAAGCCTGTTGATCGAGATGCCTTCTGAAAAGATTTGGCGGCTGCCAGCAACACACATCTTTGAGCCTGTTTCGACTTGTTCGATAAGTTCTTTACGTTCCTCATATCCGGTTTCCCCAGTAATAAGTATGCAAGTTTCACCTATTAATTCCTTTAGATTAGTTAAGAATTCTACACGATCTGCAACAACAAGAACACTATGTCCGTGTGCTATTTGAATCTTAGCTAGATTAGCTACAAACGCTTGGTAATCTTCATCATACAGCAAGGCATTTATCTTTTTTACCCAAGGTTGACCATGTGGTAAATGTACTCCCGTAGGGATAATCTTTACAACCGGGTTCATGGTGTGCGATTGGGGCGGTTTATACACCTTAGGACCAAAGTAGTCTTGAAAGATAATATGCTTGCCGTCGGTACGCAACATAGTACCACTAAGAGCAATTCTGTAACGAGCATAAAGTCCGTCAATTACACTAGCAAAAGTACTAGCTGGCACGTGATGAGCTTCGTCTAAGATAACAGTACCGAACTCTTTGTTTATCTTAGCAATGTGTTTTGTTACTGTTTGAATATTACCAACTACAATAGCGTGATCTTCTATGTCAAACTTGCCACTACCAATGATACCTGGTTCCATGCCAAAAAGTACTCTAACTTCCTCCGCCCACTGATCTCGTAGCATTGTAGTATGAGTAACTACAAGTGTTTTCTGACCAAGTTTAGCTGCTAAGTGTAACGCGGTAAATGTCTTGCCCCAACCTACTAAGGCGTTGATAAAGCAAGTATCTGTAACTTCATCGTATACTACTTGCTGACCCTCGCGAAGCCCAAACTTAGGTGTAGGAAACGGCACACTGTTTGTAGTGCGTTTGTCTACGATATCGTAGTCTGGTGGAATAAGGTCTTGCCGACCTTGTGGAATTGAAATCACACTATTAGGCAAGATCTTATAGTTTTTAATGATCTCAATATTTTTAAAAACTCCCTTTTTGTGGGTGTTTTTAGTTTCAATACGATATGTTAGCTTCTCTATTAGTTCTTTAAACTCTAGATTGCTTCTAGGCTTAAAATATATTCGGTTACTAATAATAGCTTTTTCCATAAAGTTCCTTATATTCTTCGCGTTGTATTAGAGTATTTTTTATCGTAGAGTCCGTATAGTATAAATGCCTTGTTCCAGACTAAAATTCCGGCATGTGTTTGATCCGCGGTTGGCGCAAACAGAGTTTTAAAGCGTGCGGCAATGCCTTGGACTTCAATAATCGCACCTCCTGTGGTTATTTGAATAACTTTGGTTATCGGCCTAAACTCCAGTGGTACGGTTATAGTCTTTTTATACTCAAAAATAAAACCCAAACTGTCAATAAACCAAGTGCCGCTAACAGCTAGTTTTATTAAATCACCCACAAAGAATACAGCCTTTTTTAGCTTAAAAAGCGGTACTTCTTGGGTTAGCAATTCCAGCCTACGTGCAGCCAGTGTTAGGCCGGCTAAATTCTTATCATCTACAACTATGGTTTTGTAGGCAGCGTCTGAGTACTTGGTATCCTTGCCTAATAAGTAGAAAGCAATACCTTCTACTACTTGTGGCTTTAGTTTACCAAGTACAAAGACTGGAAAAGATATTTTTGCTAGGAGCTGGCTACTCATGTTTTAACTAAGATACCGCTTTCTAGCCTATAGCTTTCATCAAAGTGACCAAAGCTATAGTCTTGGCCAATGTCTTGGTCTACTCCAATTGGTGATCCACTGATACTGCAACCGCGGTCACGTTGAGTATTGATGCGTAGTACCTCACAGTACCGATCAACGTCTGCATCGGCTACTAGGGCAACAATAGAGTCATGTACCAGCATAAAGATATGTGCGTCTAAGCCAAGATTTCTTACTTCATTGGCAGTATCCATTGCCCCTAGCAAGTTCATGTCTGATGCTAGGCTTTGTACTTCAGCATTAATACCGCTGCGTACTTCATGTGCTGCAATGCCTTTGTCAGTGGAAAATACATTAGGCAGCCTACGCTTACGGCCAAAAAAGCTATAAGTATATCCATTAGCTTCAATAAAGGTTTTACGCTCATCAAGCCAAGACTTTAGTTTATTAAAACGTGTAAAGTACGCTTTAATGTCATCACGTGCTTGCTCTAGTGGATAATGCTCACCAGTTGCTTTTGTAACAGACTCCGATACCTTTGCCGGTCCAGAACCATATAAACATCTATATCCACTATTACTAGTGGGATGGACTATACCTTTATCTCTTTTCTCTTATATCGTCGACTATTAGTCTCTGATACAGAGTGAATTTTCTATCAAGATATACGCTACAATTTTCATACATAAACTCAAGTAACGTTTTTGCATCATTTGTATTGTATTTAAGCTGCCATTTAGTAGAGCCTTCAAACTCTTGAAGATGCCCTCCTAAACCTAACTTATCTTGTAGATAATTAAACAGTTGAACAGAAAAATTCTTGCTACCGCTAGCAAAAGTAGCATATATACTAGCAGTAATAGAATTTTTATTAGAAAAACTTTCGCAAATACTGCCATCACCGTCAAAGTACCCTCGTAGGTAGTGCACAAGGTACTTTGTAGGTATGTATAAGGGAAATTCTAATTTATCTGTTTTATTAGGAACTATTCCAAAGTTAAACTCTAGCACTTCGCGTATTTCTTTATGAGTAAATTCAAAGCTACAGCGATTATACTTATCAGTATTAGAACTGATAGTATGCGTAGACTGTAAGAATTCTTTAAACTTTTCTAGATGATTCATATCATCATACTTGAGCATTATTCGAATTCTATTTTTAGTATCTACATTACCGTCTGCTGCTAAAAACCCTGCCCAGTAACACGAGTTTTCAGAGTAATCATCAAAAGCACTTACATTTCCAATAATAGGAGCTGTTTTACCCCAGCTATTGGCTGCAATATGCTTTTTTAACTTCCAGTCAGGTATACTAAAATGCTCTGCAATAGCAGCGCGTGTTATACCTGTTTGTTTTAGTTTCAAATAATTTGTGTAATTTAATTCCATAACCCTTCTTTCTATAAGAAGGGAGAGATACTCGCCGTGTTATACCTCTCCCGAAAACTTTTTGGCACTGGTATAATTATAACACCTTACCCATAAGTTTTCAAGAGTATTTTTGGTATCCCAGTCAATACCCGTTCTGGGTATTCTGTGAGTCTCTGAACCATTTGAAGGCATTCCTGCCAACTCTGGCTGCTGATTGCCCTTAACTTAATAATAGGGGTTCCAGCAATTGAGCGAGTTATTTTTTCTAAACGTCACCGCTTAGTGGGACCTTTATAGGTTAATCCCGAATGTGATAGCTTTAGCAGCCTGCCGCATGCTGCCGTACAACTTTTTAACATCATCAACTTCGCAAGGAAGGCTAAATACCATCTTAGCAATAGTAGAGTGCAAGTCCCCGCCGTTAGTAAATACCTTTTGCAGGTTTTTGTCTTTGCTAAGCACAGCAGCATAATAAACCTCTGCTGTTGTTAAGTCTTGCGAAACTATTTTGTAGCCTTCAGGAGCACAAATGCATCCTTTGATAATAGGGTTGTCTCGCGGGATTTGTTGAGCATTAAATTTGCCTGAGCTAGACAACCTGCCGCTTGTGGTAAAGATAAGATTAAAATTTGTACGAATACGTCCATCTCGATCTAGCTCCGGTAGGATTTTACTTACATAACTGCTTTGAATCTTGCCTAATTGCCGAACTTTAAGAATAGCTGCTGGTAGTGGGTGTTTTTCACTGAGTTCTTCTAAGACTTCTGCATCTGTTGATAGTGCACCAGTTTTAGTAAGTTTACCAGTTGGTGTTAACCCTACGTAGTCAAACAATACTGTACGTAACTGCTGCACACTGTTGGGGTTGAAGATTTTATCAGTGTCTGTTTCGTACTTTTTTACAGCATCAAAAGCATAGACCTCTTGCTTTGCTTCTAGGATCCACTTATCTAAGTATTCACCAGCACCCGATAGTCGTTCACGGCTAATTGGAATGCCTACTTCTTCCATATCCATTAAGAATAGTGTGCCTTTGACTAAGAGGTTTTCATAAACCCACTGCAGCCTAGGATTCTTTTGCACAATAGGCCAAAACTTTTCAAAAAGCTCTAGTGTAACCGCAGTATCAATTGCAGCGTACTTACTGATAATATCAAAGGGAATTAGATCGTAAGTAAAATCTTCTGATAGCAACCCATTTTGGGCACAGTAACCTTTCTTGAAATCATCTAGTTCACTATCATAGTCACCATAATCAGTGTACTTTAGTGCTAGCGGCTTCAAGCCATGACTATCAGTTTCATCTAGCACATAGTGCATAACCATTGTGTCGTGTACAGCATTACGATTGAACTTTAAACCCAGGTGAAAAGCAATCATCTTATAGTCAAACTTCATGTTATGAAAGATGATTGGGTACTTATCTAAAATTGCCTGCAGTACAGCTAGATGTTCGGTATCTAGAATATCTGTTAGTATATACCTGCCGTGCTTTTTCTTATAGGAAATCGATAAGCCTAGTACATAACCATCACGCGGATAAAGTGCAGTGGTTTCTGTATCTAGTGCAACCCAGTTAGCATTGCTATCAAGCACTTCTTGCAAGAATTGTAGAGCCTCGTCAGCTTTAGCAATACCCTTGAAGTCACCTGATACGGTACTATTAGTAATCTGACCCGCAATAATAGCTTTGATTTTTTGAACAGCGCGCTCGAAGTCAGGCTTGCCTTCAGGTTTGAAGTGTAACATAGCTGGATTGCTGATACACACAAACTTATCTTCTACTAGAAGACCTGCGTAGTTAGTAACGCTGGTAATCTTGCCATATTCTTTGGCAGCCTCAGAACCCACTAAGATTACTAGGTCATAAAGATCAGTGTCAATGACCAAATCTACGTCTTTTTTAAGTAGTTTGGTAATAGGCACAGAACTCATGTGAAACTGATCAAACTCAAAATCAAAGTATTTAGTGTAGTCGTTTCTGCTAGGTGCTTTATCAATTATCGCTATTTTGTCCACTTATATATTCCCTAATGCTGTCAACATATTCCTGCGACAATTCGCCAGGATCGCTATCTTCTTCTAGTGTTATCTTTTCTACCGTGTATTCACATTCTTCTAGAATCGGTACTAGCTTATCCATTGCTAGTCTACCTGCCTCATCGCCATCATACATAAGATAAATCTTACTAACACCTTGTGTACGTAGTGGCAGTAGTTTTAGTGCTGTGTCTTTGAATAATGTATTAGTACCAAAAGTACAACATACATTTTGTAAACCTTTATCATAGCAGTTTAGCATATCAAAGATACCTTCAACTAAAACTGCAGAAGTATGCCGTTCCCGAAACTTTTCAGGAAATATTGGCATTGTTACGCCGCTGGGATAGTTTAGATATCTAGGATTACCAGAACTATGCATATGGCGACCAACATAAGCAATGGGTTTATCTCGTAAATCTTTAATAGGAAAGAAAATTCTGTCAACCAGTTTCTCATTTGTGTTAGTGTAGAAAGCACCGAATTCTTTAAGCGTTTTAGCACTGATCCCCCTAAACGATCTTGCAATGGGTATTTGTTCTTCTGGAAAATCTACACCATTAGCGTTGATGTGTAGTGCGTGTAGTTTTTCTTTTAGCTTTGCTACTTTAATGCTGGTAAAGTTCCCTACTACACCAAAGTATTTAAAAATATTTACTTTAAAACCACAGCTAAAGCAGTGGGAAATGCCTGTGATTTTGTCAATTCTAAAACTAGGATTAGAGTCGTCGTGATCTGGGTTTAGGCATTTAATAAGATAGTCCCTGCCAGATACGTTAAACTGCAGTCCCTGTTTTCTAAGTAAGTCTAGTACGTGTTCGCTCATTATACATCCCAAGGTATATCGGCTGAGGCATCATCGACTTTTTTCTTTGAAACACGTTTTACCGTTTCTTTGGCTTCTGGAGCATCAATTGTATTGGGGCTAATACGCAGTGTATCCCAGTTGATTGGACTTGTAAAAGTCATCTCGCGACCACCACGAATCTTAGTAGTGTTAAAGGTAAGAGCACCTTTATCTTTGTCATGCGCTTCCATTACTAAGGCAATGTCCGCGGCATCAAGAATGCCTTTTGCGAAGCGTGCTTCGCCACTTGCATCAATTTGGTAGGGACTTACCATAACAATATCGTACTTTCTAGCCAATTCTTTTAGCTTCTTGGAAATTACAATTTGCGGCTGCCAGTCAAACTGACTAGCCCCTTCGATAACAATCTGATTTAGGTAGTCTACTACCGCTACCGTAAACTTATCGCCAAACTTACCTTTGAGTTTACCTAAATGCAAGTCTAGACTAGTCAAGGTAAGAGCACGATCGTCAATAATAATCATTTGATTGTCAGTTTTTAAACGCTTTTCGCGTACAAGAGCTGATTCAAATTTATACTTATCTCTGTGAGCTTTAAACTGCTCTACTAAATCTCCGGCATCTACAAACATAGCTGCACGAGCTTTGATTACTTTTAGTAATTCATCGTCTGTTAAACGATTTTGTTTAATGCTTTGATGGTTGACATCTGCTAGGATACTAAGATTACGTTCTAGTACCTCATGTGCAACCATCTCGATTGAAAAGATAACTGAAGTGTTACCACTTTCATACTGATTTACCGCAATATTACTACTTGCAATTGATTTTCCACTACCACGTTTACCGCCAATAAGAATGAGTTCTTGACGAGCAACTCCGGCCAGGGTTGCATCAAAGGTATTATTGAACCCAAGATGTACACGATCTCGTGCCATTTCCGCAGCATTTTTAAACAACATAATATCAGCCATGTTGTAAACGCCTTCAGTGGTAAGTGTCTTTTCATCAATACTAAGTACGATTGCTGCTAGATTTTCCTTGATCTCAGCGGAATCATAAATAGGAAGTTTGTCGATAAACTTATCTAGTAATTTAACCGTTTCGTTCTGAGTATATTGATCTATTAGAGCATTTAGTGCTACTTCAGCACTAATGTCCTCGTTGTCTGCTAAACGTAGTGTGGCTAAAGTTCTTAGTGCTGGGCCTTCTCGGAGAGTTAATTCTAGTTCATCAAAACTAGGAATCGTATTGTAGTTATCGTAGTACTTGCTAATTGCACTATATAAACTAGAGAAGGCTGGGTCCAAAAACACGAGTTTTAGCCTGGACCACATATCCAAATTACGTTCTTGCAGTAGTTTATTTAGAACAATAGCACTACAGTCCATTAGCCTACCTTAGCTTCATTGTCGATAATTACTTGGTCAATGATTTCATTGATGTTATAAACAATTTCAGAGCGTAATTTTTTAATATCTTGCTGATAAGAGCCGCCACTGTCGTACAGCAGGCTCAGTTGTTTATGTGTAGCAAGTTGCTGAATTCCAAAATAGATTAGATCATATGCCTTAGTAGACTCTGGCATAATTTCAACACTTACAGCCTTACCGTAATTATGAACAGCTTGACGTACTACTTCTTCGATAGTAAAACTTTCACTATCATGATACGTTAATGTAACTTTCATAGCTCTCCAACACAAAAAGGGGATAGAGACTATCAACTAATCTCTATCCCCAAAACTTTGCTAAACTAGCAATTAAGCAGCTACTGCGTCTGCCTTTGCCTCTGCTTTAGCCTTCTTAGCAGCACCGTCATAATCTGCTACTTTGATACCGCGACGAGTAAGCAGGGTTTTGATACCACGCTCAGTCTTGTCAGCAGCTTTGGCGATTTCTGCTACCGTCATGCCACCAATATCGCTACCAAGTGCTGCTACAGGATCAACCGAAGTAGTAGCGTGGCTTTCCTTTTGAGCAGGAATACGATCAATCTGACCGTTACGGGTTAGGCTAAGCGCCTTACCACGAACACTAGCAATGGTCTTACCAAGAGCTTGAGCAATGTCCTCAATGAACTTGCCAGACTGAACCATTGAGATAAAAGTGCTTTCTTCGTTTTCGGTGTAACTACGAGCAGCTTCAACTTTTTCAGCGGGTTTAACATAGCCGGTAAGCTCTAGTGCTAGAAGTTTACCTTGAATCTGCTTTGCTGAGAACGCACCGTTCTCAAACATTTCGGCGATTTGTTTATAAGTCAGCGCGCCTGAATTTTGTGTTACAAAGGTGGCTAGACGATCGCCTTGCTCTGGAGTAAATGCTGATACTTTCTCTTTTGCCATTGAAGCAACTTCGAAATCTAGTTGACGTAGTTTTGATGCTACGCTACGGGCACTAACATCCAATTCAGTGGCAGCCATTTCAACGGTTGATGCTGAAACTGGTGATTGGTTACCAACAATGCGTAGTAGGCTGGCAACTGCGTCTTCTGACCACTTCTTAGCTTTTTCACTCATGTGTTTTTTCTTTCAAAAAATTATTTAGGTTATCAATAATAACGATGCCGTATCGGTCGGCTTTTAGTCTTTTTGAACTACCGTTGTTCTGTTCATCAACCAAATATGTAGTAGTTTTAGTTACAGATTCTACTACAACATACCCAGCCTCTGTTAGTTTTGTTGTGGCTTCGGATTTTGTCTTGAATGAAGTCAGCTTACCAGTAATACAAACCGTTTTACCATTTACTTTTGTACGACTTTTTTCAGACTTAAAAGAGAATGGTAAGAATTCTTTTAATTCCTGATACTCACTGCCAATCCAATCTAGCAAATTGGCTGTTACTTTATCTCCAAGACCTGCTAGCTTGCAAGTCTCTTGATTGATTTCGGTAATATCATTTACTACCGCAGCAATCTTTTTAGATGCTGTCTCACCTAGTAATGGGATCGAGAAGGAGGCTAAGACAGTAGCTAAGTCACAACCTCTAGCACGATCAATTTCACTTAGTAGCTTATCTGCTACTTTTTCACTGCCTAGATCTGCTACAAGACTAACGCGGTCTAAGTAGAAAATCTCGGTAATATCAGCAAGATCAAGTTTGGCAATAGTAGCGGGGCCAAAACCTTTGATACCTAGTACTTTGGTAAAGTGCTGTAATTTGGCATTAATTTGTGCAGAGCACGCTGCGTTACGACAGAATATCTGATCGTTTACGCGTTCAAGAGGATAATCACAGCACGGACAAATAGTCGGAATATAAATCTTCATAGTCTATTGTATCAATTAAAGATTAATTATACGCGAAAAGTACCAACACTGCAAGTCTAAATTTTCCATCCAGGAAACTGTAAAAATTAGCTTGCTTTACAACTAACCCCCTACCTTGTGTACAATTTGTGGAATTATTTCGCCTGCCCTTCTGATAGCTACACGATCACCGATGCGTAGATCTAATGCCTCAATAAAAGTAGGATTATTGAGAGTAGCACGAGATACCACAGCATCTCCCACTTGGACAGGTTCCAGTAGCGCAACAGGTGTAACCTTACCTGACTTACCGACTTGCCACTCAACCCCCAGAAGAACTGTTTCAACGCATTCACTACGTTCCTTTCTGGCATAAGCACCATTAGGATGTTTGCTAGTATAACCTTGAGCTTCAAAGTCTTCGTTATTATTGAGACGAAACACAACGCCGTCAGTTGGGTAGATCTCAGCAATGTTACGATCTTGAACGGTAGAAAAACCAGCCCGCCGCAGGGTTTTCATGTCATCGTCGAAGCTGGCGGTTGGGTTAGGATAAATACCGTAGGCAAAGAATACTACTGCCCGTGTTTTAAATTCTTCTGGGTCTATGAGATTAAGAGCACCTGCTGCATAATTACGAGAATTTTCTACAGTTTTAGGGGCTGCAATCTCGCCAGTAATTTGAACAACGTCACCAAGCCCTTGGCTAATAGTATGTGGAATGAGCTTAGTAGCTAAGAACTTATCAGTGATAATACGGCCTTCGATGCCGTCACCGCGGGTGAGTACTCGGGCCAGCTTGCCATCTACATAAAGAATACTAACGGCTGCTCCGTCAATTTTAGGAGTCATTGATACATTAACAAAACCCTCAAGGGGGTTCTCAGCAGACTCATCTTCATAATACTTTTGCAGGCTATACATACGACGAAAATGTTTCTCGGTATTTTCGTGCTGCTTGCTACCTACAAGGTTATAGCCAATGCTATCGGCAAGTTGATCAAATTGCTCATCACTAATAATGGGATCGCCATTGTAGTAGTGACGGGCCGCCCTGTTCAAGAATTCTTTAATTTTATCCATAAGTAATATTATACTCTAATTATCAGTGGATTTCAAGGCTTTTATTTTGTTGCCAAAATGTTCTGCTATGGCATCAACGCTTTCGGCCCGGCTACAGAGTTCGATTACGCCGTCTAGTAAAGCATAGACGTTTTGAATTGATGCAGGCATTGAAGCACCTTCTTTAGTTGGGACAAAATCGCCTTCATAAGAAAGAAAATACTTTCGCAGATGTAGGTATTCAATGTCTCTGAACTCAGACACTGTTAAACGATACTGAAAACCTTTTTCTAAGTTTTCATAAACTATCTTCTCAAACTGAGAGTCAGACTTCATTTTTGTCATACTCCATAAGTTAATGGGACCGAAATGAAGTGCTGGCCATGTAATCATTAGAAAGAAATCCCTAGCTCAGACAAATGCGACAAGCTGGCTAGTTCACTGGCAGGCTGAAAAGCAAACATCTGGTGTTTTTCAGATACAAGATAAATCTTGTAAACCCATTCTTCTTTCTGTTTAATTTCGCCTCTAACTTTAGCTAGGCTATCGTAACGCGCGGAATATACTACATCACCAACTTCAAATTTATCCCGCACGGCTCCATCAGGAATCAGCTCAGGCTTCCAATAATCAGCAGACCTGGCACGAATAGGCACACTGTATTCATCTAGAATGTTCTTGATAAAAGTAGAACCACGAAAAGTAGAATTACTAATCGACTCTACAGTTTCACCTTGAAGATACGACGAAATGATATAGTTAGCTTCATCCTTAGTAGCAGGTTTACCACGTAGTGCAGCTCGACGTTCAGCATCCCTAGACTTTTTCTCACGATGCTTATCCAGTAGCTGCTGAAGACGGCTAGTGTTATAGGCAATATTTAGGATTGCACAAGCATCTTTTTTAGTGATGGGCTTTACAGGATCTGCAAGCAGGGCTGTAACATGGTCAAGATTAGCTGGCGTCAGCTTTTCATTTTCGGAATTCTTTGAACGTCGAGCTGCCATTTATTTGGTCCTTAAAAAGCAAAGTGTGCCGGTAAGCATAGCTTACGAGCACACCGTGGTTTAAGCGTTTAGTACGCTGGTAAAATATACTGCTGCTTTGCCGGTGAGTTTTTCCAGAATCTCGTCGTCGATTGGACCGCCGCGGCTCTCGATCGCAGCGCGAAGTGCTGCAATTGAGGATTCTTTGCTAACACGTTTAGTGCCTTCGCCCTTGGGTTCGGCTTTGCCTTTGGCAGTAGTGCCGGCTTCTTTCTTTACATAGACACCCGCCTGTACTAGCACCATGCGAACACCGTTAGGAGATTGTTCGTGTTCTTCTGCGATTTCTTTGATTAGTTCAGTTGAGTTTTCAGGAGTAGGGTTGCCAGCTTCGTATGCTTCGATAACTTTGCTTTTGAGTTCGTCGGTCCAAGCCATTTTAATCCTTAGTGTGTTTTATTAGTTGATTTAGGGTATCCAGCTACGAGTAGTTCTTCATCTAGCAATTTCATATACATAGCTTCGTAGCAAGCAGCTATGTCGTACAACATATCAGTGGGAACAATAGACATTGGCAAACCTTCAGGGCCTACTTCTTCTGAGCAACGTTCTTCGATTTTGAACCTGATTTGACTCACAATATCGTAGGTCTGAAACAACGTCTTGTTGTCCCACATTCTGAACTTTCTTTTGTTTTTTGAATCCATTGTATAATTATACTCGCTTAAGATAAGACAATCAAGTTCAGAATTTTGATTTTGGCAGTAAGTGAGGGATTCGAACCCTCGGAACACGTTTATAGCATTCGGCAGTTTAGCAAACTGCTGATTTAAACCACTCATCCAACTTACTATATACTTGGTGCCCCCTATCTGAATTGAACAGATGGCCTACGCATTACAAGTGCGTTGCTCTACCGCTGAGCTAAAGGGGCAAAATATGGTGGGTGATGATGGTAACGCTCCACGAGGCAACTTCCCTACTTAACAATGCCAACGGATTTACAGTCCGCCGTAAGGGGCAACACCCATATTTTATAAGTATACTCTAGAATACACTTATAAAATGGCAGGTTATTCTGTTACGAGGAAACCTGCCGAAACCCTAAGCCGTGATTAGGCGGCTAATGCAAACTCTGAATCGTTAGCATTTATTGATTTGCTTCTTTGGCAGGAACAACCCTTGCCATAACAGTCTTTCACATTGACCGTGTTGCCTTTTTCACTATCTCACGCTGTCGAAACCAGGTCAGGCCCATGAGAGAATATACTGTGTTTGGACTAATAGTTATTGTTAAAAGTTATACACATATAGTTCGAACACTCAATGTATTGTTCTCTTAACCTATTGACCACGAATGGCTACGTACAGCACAGTACATTCTCTGGTGGACCTGGTGGGAATCGAACCCACGTCCAACGTGCCTTTGATTCAAAGGAATTACAACAATTCTAGAGCAGCCTGATTTTACTAGCTGCTACGTAATCTTCTACTACTAAGTCTGGATCGGTAATGCACACCAGTTTTAGCAATTGTGAATTTGCATGGTTGCAGTGGTCTACAAAAAACTTGTGTCCTGGGTAAAGGCTGTCAACTGCTACTAACATCATGTTTTCGCTAATGTAGTCCATGCAGTCCTGCACCCAGTTATTGACCGTGATATTACTGGTATTGTGTCCGGCATTTTTAATTACCCAAAGACACGCGTCAATGCTTTTTTGATGAAACCCTACTAGCATTAGCTATACTCCGTATTAGTCATTCTATCAGCAATAAACTGCCGATAGTTGTGTTTAACATCCCAAGCCGCTTTAAGTGCGTCAACTTCAGCTACAAAGGTATGTAGTAGCTGTTGATAAGCTTCAGCAAATTCTTGCTGTTCTGCATCCGCTAGTTCACCAATATCAATGCCACTAACTTTATTAGTTGGTTCGCTAACTACAAGTACTCTGCGCTCAGTAACCTTGCCTTTTAGATCTTGATAAGTGAACTTTGCGATTTTCATCTGATCTCCTAGTGTAGATAAGTATTATACAGAGTTTTGGCAGCACATTCAAGACAAAAATTATTCTTCTGAAGTTAGACCAACTTCCAGTGCTTCACGGAAGCGTGCAGACATAGCAGGAAAAATGCAAGCAGGAAAAATTACTGGAGCTAAGATAACGGCCATTACTAGCAGTGTTAACACAGTAGTGAATTTATTACGCGCTACCATAGCGTTTGGATCTAATTTTGATACGTTTAAGACAACTGGCAGGAACAGCTCAAACAGTGCAAAGATAGCAGTTGATAGTGCAAATAAAATGTAAAACTCAAGTAGTTGCTGCACTTCTAGGATCCGGTTAGTTCTGCAATAGCTGGAAATTCATTGACAAGCAGCTTCCAAGCCATTACTGCTACTTCCCGATGCTCTTTTTGTGTTGCTTTATCCATTCTAAGTTGGCAGTAGTGAATCCATGAACGCAGCGAGCCACTCATGTACAGTCTAGACATTGTAAGGCCTTCTGGCAGTACTGCACGAGCCTGCTCTTTAGCAATGCCTTTGCTAATAGCCCAGTCATAAACTTCTTTGGTTTGCTTAACTAGATTCTCTTGTAGAATCTCCCACTGATAAGCAACCTGACGCTGCTCGTCATTGTTGTAGTCGGCCTCTAGTGAATTCTGACGATTTTTATGATCTTGAAAACGAGGCTCTCGGCTGATTGCTGTTTGAATGCTGTCTACATTAGCATAACGCTGCGAGAACTCTTGAAACGTAAAGCTACGATGCCTGAGAATTTGTCTGCCAATATCTCGGGTGGTTTCAATTTCCATAAGCACGTTAACCATTTCAAAAGGCGACCAGTGCTTATTGTCCACAAGATACTTTAGTAGTTTTCTACTAGTACCAGTATTTGACTGATTACTAGGGTTAGAAACCCTAGCAACATATGCTACTAAATCTTCAGCAGTATCAATGGTTTGATTTACTGGTTTAGTGATTCCTACTAGGGTTACTTTATTCATCGCTCTTGTGCCTGCCAGCGAGCCAGTGTACTTTCAAGTTTGGCAAGCCGTGCACCTTTAGCGCGTTCGGCGTCTTGTTCTGCTAGATCATACTCGCGTGCAATATAAACGGCTACCTCGAGCTCTTTGAGAGTAGTACGATCAAATGGCATATGACGATCACAAGTATCATAAAAGCAAATTCCTTCACTATCAATTACCATTTTGTTCCAGAAATAACTACCGTCATACGTAAACAATTCTGCTTTATCTACATTGTCAAACTCTTTGAGATCAACTTTTCCAAAGTAAAATTCCATAATCCTTTTCCATAGTGATTTACAACAGTATATATTATATCAATAAAGAGTAATAGGTTCAAGTCAAAATTTTTAAAACAAAAAAGCTGCATTCATTTACTGAATGCAGCTTTGTTTAAAACCAATCTTTTGCATTAATGGCTTTGTCGTCTATCCAATAATCGTAGTGCGGCTTACCTGTTTTAAATTCGTGATATTTGCAGCCGTAGTGATCTAGCTGACCTTTTGTAAAGTAATACCAATCAACTTTAGTTGTAGCACCTCGGGCAGTCCAGTAGATAATTTTATGACCTTGATCATATAGTGCATTAACTTTTTCAATGCGGCCCGGAAAAGGCACGCTCATCGTATAATCACTACCCTGAGTATTCATGATAGTTTTATCTACATCAAAAATGTAAGTCAATTGTTGCATGGTAGTGGTGCGACTGGCCGGACTCGAACCGGCACGCCTTTCGTAGTGGTGGGAAGTGTGGGACTCGAACCCACAAGCCGTAAGGCGTCACTGTTTAAGAGTGAGATGTTTACCAATTTCACCAACTTCCCTATTATATAGTATATTTATTGCTCTTAGCAATATTGTCCGATGCTTTTAAGTATTGTAAATTAGTTTCTATGTGTAACCCGCTTACAATATCACCTTGTAGCGGAATAATATGATCTACATGATAACCGGCAGGACAGTTTTTATAAATGAGTTTAATTGCTTCTAGATCGGCCCATTTAGGAGTACTAGAAGCAATTGATGCTCTTCTTTTAGCGGTTCTAGCGTTGTACTCCCCTCTGTGTTCTTCTATATAAGGCTTGTGATAGGAGTCTTTATTAGCATCGTAGAATTGCTTATTTTTTACAGATTTACACTCTTTACAATATTTGTCGATTGAACCATAATTATTATTGTCCGCAGAGTATTCACTGTAATTTTTACACATTTCACATATAGGGCATTTTTTATACCTAGCAGAGTGTAATAGTACTCGTGCCCACGTTTCACCGCCTCCGTTTAATTTTCCAAATATTGGAGCTAATACTGCTTGTGCCGTTCTATTGAAGGTTTGTTCCCCCCAATTTTCTTGTTTGGAAAATTCTCTGCCTGTTTCGTGCTTAATTAATTTTTCTATGAATTCGTAATTGGTACACCCGGCAAATGTTCCTCTGGGTTTTCTAGCCCAATCTTCAGGTTTTAGATTATTTACTAGTAGAATAGTATCAATCATTGTTTTCATACAAACACCTCTTAAATTATTTAGTACATCTAGTATACCATATAAGGTGAGTAATTTCAACTACAATTTTTACTATTCTACAGCAAGCCTTTTTAAAAAGGAAAAGGGGAAAACCAGAACATCTGACGTAGATTTTCTATCATCTGTTCGTCGGAGTTATTTTGTCTAACAGGCACTGAAATGGTATATCCGTCCCTAAAATTCTCCATTGCAAGCCTAGCACCTATCTTTTTATTAAAACTATCGTGCTTGCTGCAATAAGAAACAGCTACGTCTACCATACGATTATTTTTAGTAGTAGTAACTCGGCGATAGGCAATTGTAGCACCGTTATAATGTTCGCTATAAAGACTTAGCCCTGTGCAGTGGAGGAGTTTAACTCCATGAGCAATACCGTCTTGTACGGTACTGGGTGGAGTAACTGTACTCAGGGTTTCTGCAGGAAAAGGCCAGGTTTCACTAATAGAGGTTAACAGAGTTGGATTTGCTTTAGGCCACAGCCATGCCAGCGGGGCATTAAAGTTTAGATCGTATTGAATCATATTTGTTTTCGGTTACGAATTGTGTCAGCATAAACTTGGTGATCGTTCATGCCCATGTACTTTTCTAAAACTGCTAGAAAAGACTCCAAGTATCGTTGGTCTAGTGGAATGAGATTTTTATCTTTGTCATACTCCAATACAAAAAGACGTTCAATAGCTGCTTGTAGTTCTGCTACCACAATTGCCTCCAATTGATGCCAAGTAAGTTCAACTGTTACTTTGTCTGGGGTTGTTTGCTCAGAATCCATGAATCTCCTTCGCCTTTAGACCAGGTTAGTACATCACCCTCTTTCCACCCTAGTTCTTCTAGGACACTAGGAGGCAGTTCAATAGCTGGGTTACCTTCGTCATCCTCTACAACTTCGAGTATCATACCTTCTTTCCGCAGTGTGGACATCTAAGAGCGTGTTCTTCTCGTGCTGCTCTGACAGCATCCCTAAGTGCACGAGCCTCTGATACAAATTTTTTTAGTTTGTACCTGGAACGATCTTTACGAGGTTTTTCGTATTCTTCTTTGATTTGTTTACGCAGATGTTCTAGTCTGCCTTCAAAGACGTGCAGGTAGTTAGGGATGCTGTTTTTCTTCATTGGATATCAGCTACAATAATAAAGCCGTGCTCATCAATACCCCAGAGCAACCACTCCTCAGGGTCTTCGGGTGGGAAAAGGTTTAATAGTTCCATGATCCTTCATGTCCTTTGTTGACTTTTCTGGCTTAACAGCAGTTTCACGAGCATGAATTGCAGCTTCGGCAGCATGACACGCCTCTAAGGAATCAAAAACACAGGCACCTCGTTCGCCATACTTATACTTGCCGTTGGCACATTTCATGCACGGCATTTTATTTCTTTGCTGGCTCAGGTTTGTCGGCTGCAAAAACAGTGGCTGATGCTAATGCTAGAATTGACTTCATAATATCCTTTATAAGTGGCTCCACAGACTGGGATCGAACCAATGACCAATAGATTAACAGTCTACTGCACTACCTCTGTGCTACTGTGGAAGTTTGTCGATGTACTCACGAAGAATCTTGTTTACAAGCTCGTTAAGCGTGCAATCTTCTTTGTGAGCCTTTAGCATGAGATCAAACACTAGATCGTGTTCTAGCTCAATGCTTACCATTACGTCAGTGCTGTACTCCTCGCCGTTCATAATAGCCTTCATTTTACCAATAAAATCTTCTTCTACTTCTAGATTAAGATACCGTACAAAATCCCAGGCACAATCATCTACTTGACGCTCACCAACTTCCGCTAGGTAGGCATCGTGGTATCGTGGATTGCAATAACGATAGGCCCGTTCTTCAATGTAGTCATGAACGTACATTTGGTAGACAGTTTGATCTACCAGACTAAAAACTACTCCAGCAGAGTATAGTGAATTTGCACTATTATCTACTTCTAGAGCAACTACACCCTCACCAAAGCAATTCCACTGATAGGGACTAACGTCACTGATCTTATAACCAGTAGCTTCTAGAAATGTTTTAAGGTCTGTCATGTGTGTTCAATCACTTTAATTTTGGTTTTAGCAAGTGCTGCCTGACAAACCCTACAGGGCTTTGCCATAGCAGGCGTACCGTCTTCTTTGTATCTAAAGATAACAATCTTATGTGCTGCCTCAAGATCACGACAGCGGGTTATGGCATGAATCTCAGCATGAAGAAAAACCTTCATAGGCTCATGAACCTGTGCGGCATACTTAGCTTGTAGGGGGTGCGTTTTAATATAGCTGTTGGTCCCAATACTAAGAACATTGCCGCGTCGGTCATATATAATAGCCGTTACCTGATATTTTTTGCTCATAGCCCGTGTGTGAATACCTAAATTAGTAAATCTTGAGCTGCGAGGTTTTTCTCTTTTGATTCTAACATTATATCAGCATAATCGCTAAAAGTCAAGGCCCAAATATTTACTGCTTGATTCCAGTAGTAATCACTGTGTGCTCTGAGCTTAGCAGCTGTATAGCCACTGGCTTTTAGTGCAGCAAGATCTGGTTTTACAAGCGGATCGTGATCTACAAGCACATCTTCACGACTAACTGAATAGTGTATAACAGGACGTACACCTCGCCAACTTTCACGTACTTGCTCAACCCTAGGATCACTAGGTTTAATGTACTCACCACTAGCAATCCAGTGGTGATGGATATCGAGAACTAAGGCACAGTCTTTAACAAGCTCTAGACTAGCGTCAAGACCCCAGGTAAACTCTGCGTTTTCAATAGTTAGAGTATTGCGAGCTTCTGGGCTGAGCTTTTTAAGAGCTGCTTTAATTCCTGCAGGGCCTTGTTTGCCACCGATATGTACGTTACATTTAAAGTCTTGAAACTGTTTTCCGTAGCCCATGTAACGGATAAGGTCACAGTGATACTCAAACTCTACAAGACTGTTTTCTACTACATTGGGGTTTTCAGACGCTAGTACGCAAAATTGGCCTGGATGAAAACTTAAACGTACATCAAGGCTACGTGCTAGTGCACCCGTCTTTGCTAACGCAGTTTCTAGGTACTGAACTACATCAGATTGAAAATAAAACCACATCCAATCATCATGGGTGTAGGCAGTCAGTAAATCGCTTGAGATACGAAACATTCTTAGCCGAGGATTTTTCTGACTGCCTACCCATTGAATTTGTTTGTGCAGTGTACTACAGTTGTGTTTTAGCAATTCCCAAAGACGTTCAACTGCTTTATCCTTGGTTTGCTTGTTAAGCCAGGTTATTGTTGTTGCTTTGGTATTTAATGTTGGATCTGCCGTGCCCGGTGACTTTTGAATCTTGCAGGCAAATCCAATACGGTTTACATCTTGATTAAATGAGTGCATAACCTGCTTTAGTAGTTATCCATATTAAAGCACACTTAAACAGTCCTTCAGCGCTAGTCGCTATCTCCTGTTCTAGCAGGCGGAACTGTGTGTGCTTTAATATGGAGGCTAGTCCCTACACTAGCCAACCATAGTCTTTGAATAGGACGACGGTCCCTCTGTATCTTATGGAGGATAATCTTATTCTACAGCGGCATAAGATCATTTTTCGCCGATTTGAGGTGATACCCTAGGGAATAGGTATCATAGCCTTGGCACCTCAGTTATGATAATGCTACTGCTCTGATAGTGGAGCATATCACAGTTAGTTTACCATATTAAAGTACACTGCACTATCTAGATGATTTAGTAGTTGTGTCCGGCCGGTACTTTCTACTGTCCTCACCCTACGCTCTCGTGGGCCTTTGAGAATGGCTTGCAGTGTACTTTAATATGGCAGGAGATGGGGGAATTGAACCACCAATCCCTATATTAGGCTTATATTATTTAAAATTACTACGATTATCTAAATCAGAAATAATTGCGTCTATAGTGTGCGAATCGTTAAACCTGTGGTATGCGGAATGATGGTTCGGGCATAAGAATACTAAATTATTAATTTCATTATTCAGTCTATCTTCATCTACATGATGAACATCTAATATCTTAGTTTCATCGCATACACAACACTTTATATTAAAATTATTAGCAATAAAGTACTTTTTTAATGCATCTGCATATGAAGTAGAACCATCTTTTTTATTTTTTGCACCCTGTTTGTACGCAAAGTAAATATTAGCACAAGCATGAGAACACGTTTTCTTTTCTTCTGATTTTTTATAAGTAAAGGTTTTACTACACTGAGGGCAAACTCTTTCTAAGAACTCCGATGGATATAAACCGTTAAGTGTAAAATGACTTATGTTTATATTGTTTTCAATGCAGAAATCTCTCAGCATTTTAGTATATCTTCCATGATTAGAATAACCTAATGCAGTGGTTACAGATACCAAACACAGAGACTTATTAATCAAATGTAGTAGTTCGCCAGATATATGACTGGATTTTAATTTATTTATAAATACTTTTGACATATATTTTCCTCCTAGTTATAAATATATTATACTCTAAGAGGACTTGAATGTCCAATCAAAATTTTTGGAACTACCAATATGGCAGGGGGAGTGAGATTCGAACTCACGACATATGCTGGAATCAAAATCCAGTGCCTTGGACCAGCTTGGCGATCCCCCAATAAAACACAGCCTAGATTTTTAGGCCTAGGCTGTGTGGCTTTGTTTCTCGACTCAAAGTATATTATACGCTATAATCTATGTAAGTTCAAGACAAAAATTTTAAACTATTCTTTGTCTTTGGGCTGGCAGGCCACAAACCAAAAGTGCCGCCATATATAAATTGCTATGGTGCCTAGGCTTCCGGCGACTAATAGAGTTGTTTCTAACACTAGCAATAGTAGAAAGAGTACTAAGCTAAGTAAACCAAGTACGTTAAAGGATAGCTTTAAGTTCATGATACCGACTTTGTAATGTACTTAAAAATCCAAGCCCCCATAGATACTACTGCTGTACCTAAGATCATTATTCCCCATTTTAAGGCACTGTCTCGGTCGCGCTCTAGTGCCTTTAGCTTGCCATCAGTTTTCTGAAGCATTGCTTCAAGGTTTTTTAGCTTTTCTTCTAAGACAGCTACAGTAATAACTGTTTCTCTACGTCTGTCGTTTCCTGTCCATTGTTCTGATTCCATGTTTGCACCTGTTGTTAAATTGCATGGAGTAAGTTAGCATTTGGTTATTTGTCCCTATAAGTTATAAACATAAAAAAGTCAGCTCGAAAGCTGACTTGTAGGTCCTACATACCGCGCTTATGGCTGGCGTTTACAAACGCGTACATCTTTTCAGCAGTTTCTAGAACTTTATCAAGACCTGGAAATTCCGGCATCTCGACTTTATTGACAATTTGATTTGTTTTTTCATCACGTTTAGCGGTTAGTTCCCAACCGTTGAACTTAAGATGAAAGTCTTGCATCACCAGCTCTTTAGCCATTGCAAGAATATCGCTACGAATTTCATAGCCGTTTTTATTAAACTTTACTTCGGGAGTATTCATGTGTGAGTCCGTGTAGTTTAACGACGCATATTGCTTAAGTCTTTTGCGTGTTCTTGTGTAAACACCGGCACTGCATTAGACTTGTGCATAGTAGCAATGCCGATCATGTTGGTTCCTGTATATTGCAGGCTGGGCCTGCTGCTTACAGCACCTGTGATACCCAAGTCTAGGCTTGGAATATTTTTTGTAGTATTGCGACCATCGGGAATCTTAGGACTAAGTGATTTAAGTACTAATCTACGAGCCATGTTATTCCTATAGTGTAATTGGTAGGCCGGGTGTGAGTCGAACACACTACCTAGTAAGGTATAAATTTATTACTTTTAGAATTATTCTCTTTACTAGGTAAATATTGTAAGTTTTTTAAAACGTGCAAACCACTTACTAAGTCACCTTGTAGGGGTACTATATGATCTACATCATATCCTTCTGGACATAGAGCGTAAAATGCTTTTATTGCCCCTATCTCTGCCCATGCCGGAGTTCTGTTTATAACTGCTGCTCTATACTTGGCTTGCCTATTTCTTTGTGTTATTCCCGAAGTTTTTACATGGCATACTTTGCAGTATGTATTTAAACCGCCGGCAGTTGCTAAGTTTTTACTAAAATCTTCGCTCCACTTTACTTCTTCGCATCTAGTACAATACTTATAGTCAAATAAACTAAGTAAGTATGTACAGGGTTTGTTACCACTTTTTCTATCGGGGAAAACAGCTTTAAGCAAGTTAGAAATAGCAGTATGAGTCAGACTTAGGTCTTTTTTTAAATTATACTCTTTTCTTGAGATTACATCTAAAAATTTTTGTAAAGTTAAACCGTATTTAATTTCTATACCTGCAAACATTTTATTAATGTCCGGGTTATATAGGTATAACGCTTCTTTTATAACAGAAAATTTATTCATAAGTATTTTGCTCCTAAAAATATATTATAGAGCAAAATACTTATTTTTTCAAGATCAAAATTTTGATGGTAGGCCGACCTTGAATTGAACAAGGATCAAGAGGTTATGAGCCACACGTTTTAACCATTAAACTACCGGCCCATGTATATTTAAGCTACTTTTTTATACTCGCGCAGAGCCTCGGCATCAAGGCTACAATATGTGCGAAACTTGTCTTTGCCAACACTGTCGTAGAACTCGTTGGCCATCTGTTCTTGGGCTAACATTTGCTCTACTGAGAGAATACGAAAACGGTGAACATAAGCTGCAACTAAAAATTCTTTAGTATAACCTGCCATGCTTTTCCTCACTGTGTAAAGATATATTATACACTATACACAGTGCGAATTCAAGACAATTATTTCATAATTGAGCGTAGCATCCAGGCATGTTTTTCATGTGCATCAATGCGCTCAGCAATAAAGTTTGCAATACCCTGCTCATTTTCTTCAACAGCAGTATTGAACATTTCTTTTAAGTAGTTTAGAAGAACTAAGTTATTACTAGCAAGTTCAGCCATCATTGCTGCCGCGGTTAACATAGCCTCTTGGTCTGCAATAACAGTAAGTTGTGAAAACTGTGCAAGGCTACCAGGAGCGTAGACATTTAGCGCACGAATGTATTCAGCAATCCTATCAACGGGAGCGTATACTTCTGCGTAAAAGTCTCCTAGGAAATCGTGATACTGTGGAAAGTTTGGGCCTTCTACGTTCCAGTGAAACTGTGAGGCTTTTAGGTAAAGGCTGAAGTTACTGGCTAACAGTACTTTTAGTTCGTCTACTAACATTTTTAGTCCTTGTCGTATGGATATGTTTCGGTTCTTGAGTTTAGCCGCTTCTTACATACAAGGCATTCGTCGTATACACGAGTAAAGGGCTTATCATGAGCGCTACCACTAATATATTGAACTACCTCTCGTAGTTCTTCGTGTGTGCAAGTTTTTAAGAGTATAGCTAAGTCTTGCTCTAGCTCAATTATTTTTTCTCTTTTCCTGCGTACTGCTTGTTTTAGTTCTTGATGTACTGTACTTGGCATAACTATCCTTTGGTGCACCCGGAGGGATTCGAACCCACAACAAACGGTGTAGAAGACCGTTGCTCTATCCATTGAGCTACGGACGCAGTATTTATTACATTCCGTACCATCCTTGACAGCTTTTGCAAATAGGATATCCGTCTAAATCAGGTATCAACATGCTGGGCTTTAACCATACGTTACAACTAGAACATTCTTGAATACTGCTTATAACTGCGGCCTCAAACTTAATGCCGGCTTCAAAGCAGCCTTCAGGGACTGTTTTTCTGCTACGATATAATACTTTTTCTAATTCATTCATGACGACTTAAAACGATCATCGTTAGCATAACGATCCTTGTGTTTGATGTAGTATAGTAAGAAAAGCACATTACAGCCTGCATGTGCCATGTGGCTAAGACCCGATTCAGGGTCTCGATCTTCTCCGCGCATAAACGCAAAGATGTGACGTAACAATGAATTAAGAACTCTAGAATATTTAAAGCCAGTACCTTCTGTCCAGTTATGTGCGGCATACTTACCAGCTCCAAACTCTAGGACTTTGTTGATTTCTTCTACGGCTTCAAATGGCATTAAACTCCAGTCAGTTTTACCACTGTCGTATTTAACAGCAGTACCTGCAACTGGAGTTTCTAGCTCGGCATCATTATTAAAAAACTGTTTTAGTTTCTGTAGTTCTGGATTCATTGTCGTTTAGGTTAAAGGTTAGTATCCGGTCTTGCACCGGAAAGCTTGCACACTTATTACCCTAGTGTGATAGTCTGTTTTGCAACATATGTACATGCCTACTACAAATAGGTTAACTTACTGTACGTGCACTAAGTTGTCCCCCGTAGCCTTGTAGTCTACGCTTCGATACTTAGTTTCTGTCGATTTAGTTTTTTCTTGCCGTTTGGCGGTTCGAGGTAAACGCAAAAGCCCCGCTTAGTAAAGCTGGTACCTGTTGTTTTTTCAATGGAACAGGTAGTTGTAAGTCTGGTTCTGGCTCACCTATGAGCAGATAATACTTACTATATATAGGTAATAGCTTGGTCGCTATTAGGTCTTCTAGTTGTTTTGTATAATCAGTCATAGTATTTCCTTAATTTGTACTATTATAACACAACAACAACACCTGTTCAAGATAAATTTTTTTGCGCTTTGGCGCCGCCAAGTAAAAATTTTGTCTTGTTTTGATACGGTGTTTAGGGTATAATTATAAATCGCCAGGCTGTTGTCAATTACAAATCCAAAACACCTTGTTAAAGTATTACCAAATAAAATTTGGTCTTGAGTTTTTTTCCTAACTTTGATATAATTAACTTTTACACTGCGAGCCTATTACATGAAATTTATCAGTAAGTTGTTTAATCGCGCTACTGTTGAAGATACAATGGAAGACGAACTTTACAAAGCACAGATGGCCCTACTTAAAGCACAAACACTTTACGAATATTCTACATCTGAAGTAAGTTTTCAAGCTGCTCGCATCAAACGATTAGAGAGGCAATTAAATGACCTTAAATCAAAGGCTACAGGATGAACTATCATGAGAGCTATTATCTTAGCTCTTGCTTTGTTATATCCTCATGCAATCGGTACAGCCAGTTCCGATACTAAGTGCTTAGCTGAAGCAATATATCATGAAGCACGAGGAGAATCACACTTAGGTAAACTAGCTGTTGCACAGGTTGTTATCAACCGTATGCGCAGCCCAAAGTTTCCTAAGACTGTGTGTGGTGTTGTTTACCAGCCAGGACAGTTTTCTTGGACTCGCGACAAACGCTTAGTGCGTCGCTTAGATGTAAACACAGTTTATGTAGCAGATCTTGCTCTTAGTGGCGAGCACGATCTAAAACATTTTCCTGCCACTTATTTTCACAATCACAGTGTCAAACCCAGATGGAATAACTTAGTTAAAGTTAAAGTGATCGGCCATCATACTTTTTATAAAGAAAAGCAATGAACAGTAAAACTCGTAAAGGCATCCTAGCAGGTGCTGTACTAGACAAACTAGACAAATATTATCCTGGTATTGATCCAGAAGTTATTGATGAGATCAAGCCTTCTAGGCTTTCCCGACGTCAAGAAGATAAAAAGCGTGATGATAAACGCCGACAACGCAACGAGCGTGATGACTAAGTAACCGGCCCCGCACATTGATAAATATCAACTTGCGGGGCCTTGTTGTATTTGCTATAATATCTTATAGTTTGAAAAGGGAAAACATGCCAACCGATGCCGAAAAAGTTCGAGTTTACGAGGATATGTTTCACAGCTTACATCTCTACCACGGCGTAACTGCTGATCAACCGCCTATTGAACATATGCTGCAGATTATATCTAACTGGAGCTATGCACACGGGCGAGAAGGTGTTCGTGATGAAGCACAAGTTAATTATTGGTTTAATAAAATGCGCGCTCGCGAGTATCGTGACAGTGCGTGGAATAGTGGTGTTGATACTGACTTTAAAAGGAAACCCTCATGAAACTACGTGATGCCATTGAAGACCTGCAATATCTTGATAACGAACCCTGCGTACAAGCCATCCTAAAATTCTTTGACGAACTTCAAGATTTTGGTCCTGCTGCCTATAACTACTACGACCGTGAGAATGAATGTTATATCATTGCTCCAGCTGAGGATCCACAAGAGCTGCTCGAGCCACTTGACTTGTTCTACGAAATCGACTTTGATAGGGATTACTAATGGGTTTGGTTACTAAATATCCACAGCTATTCGATAACGCGCTTGATTCAGACTATATCTTTAAACCCGCTTGGATGGATCTGCTGGATATACTGTGTCAAGCAGTATCAGACCAACTGCGTACCAACTACATAGAATCATTTGTGTTTACCCGTATTACTGTTAAGAATAACGGTATGCGTATTGAGCATGACGGCGGTGATATGTACGTTGGTGGTATGATTGATATCATTGAAAGGCAAAGCAAAAAATGCTAGAAAAGCTGTTGCGTGAAGCAGGGTTTGTGTTTTGGGGAAGTGACGAGATGGGAACTGGCATTGACTGGAGTTGTGATTATACTCGTGAAATGGAGACCTTTGCCAATCTCCTAGTGGACTACTCAATAGATTGTGTAGAAACTAATCGCGAACTTATTAAATATCGTTTAGGACTTATCAAATGAGCAGCGTATGGCTTACGCGAGATCAGATTACTAAACTCTATGAAATGATGCGGCATTTTAAGGAGGTTGAGTCTTTTAAAGTTACGGCCACCAGTAACAATGGTATTGGTTATGCAGTTACTGCTAGCTTTGAAGTCCTAGATGTCACAGCTAAAGTAGATATCACGGAGTATGATAAATGGTAACTAAAGAACTTGCTGAGCAGGCAGGTATTGCCTGGGACGATAAGTATCACTGGTATGTGTCACACGAAGAATTAACTAAGTTTATGCACCTGGTTGCCAATAAAGCAGCAGAAATTGCTTGGAATAAGTTTCAAGGCACAACGGCTAGTTATGCTATTAAAGACTATTTTAAGGTAGACGAATGAGCGGCGGATTTTTTAACCACGAGCAGTACAAGATTTGCAGAATTGCTGATACCGTGGAGATGCTGATAGATCGTGAAAGGTTTAATCCGCAACACGGAACTGAAGTCTTGCAAAAGTACATTAAAGCACTGGTAACTCTTCGAGTAGCAGCAGATATGGCAACTGCTATTGATTATTTTGAAAGTGGAGATTACTCTAAGGAAACCTTCCTGCAACGCTGGTCAGACCAAGATTTTGATTTTTCATAGCACTGGGCCTCGCACGTCAATAATTATTGATTTGCGAGGCCTTTGTCGTTGTGCTATAATATATTATAATTTAGAAAGGGATAAATATGGAATTTCTTAGTGCTGGCGGGGCTTACGGCCGTGAAGCAACACTTGAAGATTGGCAGTCTGGCAAAGATTTTCGTGATATTGACACCGGCCAGTATTTTAGTAATCGTGACACAGAGCTGCTTAAGAAGTCGATGTTTACTGGAATACAGTTTTTTGACTACAAAGGCAAGTTTATTTTTAAGGTTGTGTTGTGAACTTGCTAGAAATTATTTTACTTAAAACCGTGCAATACCTGTGCCTGATAGCGGCATTTGTGGTATTCTTTTACTAAGGCTATGCTATGATGAATATGAATATTGACAAAAAATTTGGCGAATACATTCGTGGGCAAGAAGGCTTCCATACACGCTTAGATCGTCTTTATGAAGAATTCGAAAGTGGACAAATGCGTGAGGGACGTATTATCGAGTGGATGCACGCTGCGTATCGACAAGGTGCCCGTGACATGGCACAAGATACGGTTGACACTCTTGGTGACTATGCCTGTGCAGTGGCAGGTTTACCAGAAGTTGTGTATACCTACGAAGCAGCCTTTGATTCCGCTAAGGCCAACCTAATGACTTACTACACACAGGTGCTTGATGAATCCAAAGATTGAAGCACTGGCAGAGCAGCACGGCTTAACAACCCATGCTGCTCCAGGTCAGGAACACCTTGAAAAGTTTGCTGAGGCTATTATCGCCGAATGCATTGACCTAATTGAAACTTATCGCATTCCTGTGGGCAATAGCCGTAGTGGTGAACTTGCCGCTGAGTGGACTTGGGATGCACTAGAAACTATTCGTGATAACATCTGTGAAAGGTTTGATTACCGTGTATCTAGCACTTGATCTTGAATTTAATAACGCACCTGACTACTCAACTCCAGACCCTAAGATTATTCAGGTAGGCGTTGCCCTTGGTGAACCATGGGCAATTACTACTTATAGTTGGTACGTTAATCCACATGAGCCTATTTACCCCACTATCACCCAACTTACCGGTATTACAGATCACCATGTCGAGCATGAAAGTGTGCCACTTGAAACAGTAGCCAAGGAACTTAGTGGACTTATTCAGATGTACAAACCCTTTGTTAATCCGGTTACTTGGGGACGTGGGGACATGGACGCACTTTTAGGGGCATTTTTCAGCCACGGCTGTAGCTTTCCACACTTTGGACGCCGTTATATTGACGTCAAAACCTGGTATTCACTACATATGCTGGCCAAGAACAAACGTCCTAATGGTGGACTTAAATCAGCTATGGCCGAGTTTAAGATGCAGTTCATAGGCACTCCACATCGTGCTGATGTAGATGCTAAAAACACACTGTATTTATTCTTTGAAATCCTAGAACGTCAGCGTAAAGTCAATGAAATTATTCAACTAGCCAGGGAAGCGCAGTGAACGAGTATAAACAAGAAGTACTGCAAGCAGCGGTACATGGTATGATTGAAGGTGGTTGGTCACGTGTAGAAGCAGAGGTACTGTTACCAATTCTAGAACGTGTGTTTGTTAGTGGCTACAACGAAGCAAAGCGTGATGCCTTTGAAAAAACTTATTATGGAGCTTAGCCATGGACGACAGTGATGTTTGGAAGTTTATGGATACCCAAGATATATGGGTATACGATAAGTTACTTCTTTCACGCCTCTTAGGGTATAGTTGCGGTCCTAGCGGTGTAGCTCCCATAACCAGTGGTTACTATGTTGTTAGACCTATCTCCAATTACCGCGGCATGGGACTAGGATCTAGTATTGTAACTCTTAAAGCAGGCGAGGATGTTATACCTGATGGTTACTTCTGGTGTGAAGTATTTACCGGCAGGCATCTTAGCTTTGATTACAACCGCGGCACGCAGTGCCTAGCGGTTGAGGGTATCAAAGACAGCAAACGCACTGACCGATTTGTTGCCTGGAAGAAAACTCGTGATGAGTTTAAATTGCCAGACTTCCTGCAGGTTATTGCTGACAAGTACGAATGGTTTAACTGCGAAACAATTGGCAACAAGATTATTGAAGTTCACCTGCGCAACAACCCTGACTTTGTTGGGCACACAAGTAATGAGATCGTACCTATCTGGCGTGAAAACTTCTTAGATAGCCCCGATGCCGACCGAGTGGGATTCTTACTAAAATAAAGGTTAAAAATGGATTATCATCCTGATGTTTGGGTTATTATAGAACTAACTGGCACTGGTGTTCACGAAGGCAAGTACTACCGTGTACTAGCAGGTTGGTACGGCGGGTTTGCTGGCAGTGATGGCTGGAAGGCTAGTAGCGGTATTGTGGCTATTAAGGATCATGACACGCACTGGGAAATTGAAAATACTAGCGGTAGTCTTTACTATTGCCACAAAAATACAGAACGTCTTAGCGGTTATACTACCAGTATTCTTAACAAGTTTATGCAGGGTAACTCACCAGAACTTTCTGTTCGTCAAGTTCCCATACAAGAGGTAGATCTTGCCACCAAGTGTTGACATTGCTAGACTACGCTGCGAGGTATTAGTAATCGCTATGGTTGGAGATGCTAGTGCTGATTGGTGGTGGAACAGCAACAACAAAGCTTTTGAATTACGCACCCCCAATCAACAATGGGTTCTTGATTGGCAACCAGTATACACTTACTTAATGGGACGGGCCGGAAGATGAAACGTACACTATTACTTTTTTTACCTTGGACAGTATTCTGCTGGTTAGCAGAAATTTTAGCAATTATTTTAACTGTGCCAGCGGTTTACACAGCGGATAAAAACGGCAGATTACTGAGGTGGCTGCAGTGGATGGAAACTCCTGACGACCTAGGATGGGGTGCTGGATACTACGAGCCAGCTATTAAAACTATTTTTGATAAACACGGTAAAAAAGTTGCGCTAGCGGTATGGTTGCTACGCAATCGTGTTTACGGACTTGGTAGCCAGTGGCGCTGCTCTCCTAGTTATGACACCATGACGCTAAAGTCTTGGGGTACTCCCGGTGTGTTTAGTAATGCACCTGCTTGGTGGTTTGGTACTATTCAGTACGGCGATAAATGGTTTTTTGAATTTTCTTTTGCTGTTAGATTTGGTAACTTATTTAACTTAGGTATGCGGTCAGGTTGGAAGCTGTTACCCTTTTTTACTGGTCACAGACCTGAAAACTTTGCAACAACAGCTACAGGTATCTTTGCAGGTATAACCCTTAGATCAAGTGGAGTTCACGATTCATGAAAGTATATATCGGACCACACACTAGCTGGATAGGTCCTTACCAGATTGCTGACTTCTTTGCTAAGCGTTGGCTAGGAGAAGATCGAGCATTTGCAATTGGTACTTGGCTAGCAGAGAAAACCTGGGTAGGCCCACTCTGCAACTGGATTCACAGTCGTCAAAAACGTACTGTCAAAGTTAAGATTCACAGCTATGATACTTGGAACATGGAAAGCACCTTAGCTATCTTAGTGCTGCCAATGCTTAAGCAACTAAAAGCTAAGCAGCACGGTGCTCCTTATACTGAAAATACCGATGTTCCTGAGCACCTGCATGCTGTGCCCGGCGAATCACCAGAGCATGTTGATGCTAACCACTTCCAACGATGGGAGTGGATCATGGATCAAATGATCTGGAGCTTTGAGCAGCTACAGCCCGAATGTGATTGGGAAGCACAGTATCATAGTGGTGAGCATGATATTCAGTGGGTGCCACATGGTGAAGGCATGACTGAAATGATTCGTGGTCCCAAAGACACACACAAGTTTGACGTTGACGGGTATCGTCAACACAGTGCACGCATTGACCTAGGGCTAAAGTTTTTTGGCAAGTATTATCGTGGTTTGTGGGATTGAGTACCAGCCCGCTAAGGTCTTGAATCTTAGCGGGCTTTTTTATTTACTTTGTATTCTTTATATTGACGTAAAGTACCAGAAGCTACTTTTCTTAAACTACCTGCAGCATTGCTCCAATTATCTGATAAGTCAAGGGTATTCCTACAAAATTCTGCTAAATTATCTACAGTATCAATAAGTATGTCGTTTTTATATACCTCGTATACGTAATCCGACTTTTTTGCTAGTGTCTCTACCCCTTTGTAAAGTCGGTACCCTTTATAAGAGTCTCTAACTCCTCTGCGTACTCTACTTATTTCTACAGCAGCAGATTCCCACACATTTGCTATTTCTGCATTATTTCTGCAGAATTCCGCAACATTATTTATATAATGAAAATTATCATTACTATCTATTAGTATTAACTTACAGGATATGTTTGGATCTGGTAGGGGCAGTAGTTTTTCTTGAGTGATAGATTGTTTTGACTGAGTTCCGCCAATTAAATTATATCCATTATTTACAGAATCGTATTTAGTTATCCACTCAGATTCTTTTAAAAATGCTTCCGTATCTTCACAGATTTCTAATATAGATATACTAGGAGTGCCTAAAGTATTAAAAGCCTCTTGTAATTTTGTATTATAATGTGTACAAGAGGTTAGAAGATCTAAATGTTCTTTTGTTCGTCTTTTTATACTATTAGTTTTTCCGATATAATACTTATTAGACTCAGGCCATGTTATGGTATATATAACTTGCATAAATTTTTATCCTTTTTTAAAATATGGTTTATTATACCTTGAAAAGGGCAGACGTGTCAATGTGCAAGTTTTTGCACCCTTAAAAATTTATATTTGCCTAAGATACCCCGTTGTGCTATAATATATTATAGTTTAAGAAAGGAAACCTCAATGAACCCACGAATTAAAAAACTTGCTGATCAATGCCGAACAGAATACCATGATGGGCACGGTGGCTTTGTTGAACAATTTGACGAAGAAAAGTTCGCCGAGTTGATTGTTAGGGAATGTGCAAACTTTGTTGAAGATAAGTTTGATTTTATCGGGGATGAAATTATTGTCAAAGAAAGGGCTAAAATGATTTACTGCCTACCCAAAACTCACTACTATGTTCTCGCTTGGAGTTAAACAATGACAAAACATTGCAAAGGTTGTGTATATCACAATGTCGGAAAGCTAGGTACAAAGTACACCGACTGGTGTTGTTGCCACTCTAACACCGCTAAAAAAGCAAAGTCAATCTGTATTCTACAGAATAGTAAAAAATTATAACCTCTAAGGAAGCTAGCTGTAATGCTCTACAACTACACTAACACCAACAACCCTGTGAACTTTCCACAACGCAAACCCACCAATAAGCTAACCAAGGACGGTAAGGTTGCCGTTATTTACTCCAGTGTATACGGTACGCCCTGGTATAACGATCACGGATGCCTGGACTTGGTATTTGATCCACACATTGTGGCAATCCACCAAAACCCACGTGAGGTTGAGGAGTATGTGTCACAGGTTTATCAGCAAGAAGTATATGCTGACGGTCTTGCTGTAGCTTGGATTGCCCTAGGATCAGAGTTCGTGATTCAAGAATATGACGGCAAAGAGTCTGTTGTTTACAAAGAGGATTTTTCATGGATCACAGCATAGTTCCCCAACACATCCTAGCTATGCTAGAGCTGTACCGTGGCGAGCAAGAGTACCGTGACTACATACTAAAGATACTTAATGATAGCCGAGACGGCCAGCGACTTGGCTTTCCTTATCCAGTTGCTAAGTACCTTATACTACAACTAGCAGCTCATGACGCGGAGTTTCCGCAGTATATACCTAAACCAAAACCTTGGGATCCTCAATGAATATTAAACTACTATCAGACTTGCACTTTGAGTTCGGCACCGAGGTTAAAAAACACATTAAGTACAATGGTGAAGATGTACTAGTCTTAGCCGGGGATATTGCTGTGGGTCACCGACAAGTGCTGCTTGCCCTCGACTACTTTTTGGATCTAGGCTTTCCAGATATTGTTTACGTACCCGGCAATCACGAGTACTACAAGCAAAGCATTGACTACTTTGATAAAGCTATCCAAGACAATGCTCCACCGCATGTACACTTCTTAAACCCTGGTACGGTTACTATCAAGGATACTGTGTTTACAGGTGCTGCACTTTGGACTAACTTCCGTAATGATCCACTGTCAGAGATGATTGCACGCCGCACAGTTAACGACTTCCGTCATATCCGTAACTTTACCCCGCAGATATGCAAAGATCTGTTCTACAAGCATTGGGGTTTTATTAAAAACAATCCTGCTGACGTAATTGTTACACACTTTTTACCCAGCCCATATGCCATTCACGGCGATTACGCTAATGAACCCACTAACGCGTACTTTGCTAATGATCTCACACAGTGGATCTATGACCTTGACCACACTACTTGGATGTTTGGCCACACTCATCGCTCAGTAAACCACTGGATTAACCAAACTCGATTGCTAGCAAACCCTTATGGATACCAAGGCTATGGACAAAACCCAGATTTCTACGTGTAAGCTAAACAAAACTTTCTATGAAAATCACACTAGTGTACACTACAAAGACTACACAGACACAATCTTTACCATCCTCTACCCTAAGCAAGGCGGCTATGTAATTTACAAAGATACATTCATCTTGCCCGTATTAAAGACTGAAGTCGACATGCTACAAGAGGCATAACTAAAAATAAGCTTGTAAAGTCAAGATTTCTGTGATATAATAATTGCATAAACTAAGTTTACTAAAGCAGAGAGACAAGTTGTTAAAATAACTAAGGACAGGGATTAGGGAGGGGGAGGGGCCCCCCCAGAATTCCTGATCAAGAGTAAATTTTACTAACTTGTCTCCTTCTGCCAGACAATTGAACAGATTACCCTAATTG
>ENA-OSIY01000129-OSIY01000129.1-marine-metagenome-genome-assembly--contig:-NODE-129-length-42037-cov-10.551954_pt1 | contig 42037 bp, 46 predicted proteins | sample MGYA00237884_ERZ534233 | MGnify/ENA primary metagenome ERZ534233 (study PRJEB26412, sample SAMN06343840) | marine metagenome | isolation source: estuarine water | place: USA: Columbia River Estuary... | reverse complement strand
TACTGTGATAAGAGGGGAATTAAAATTTATAAATTTCTTGAGAATTTAATTATAGAAAAGTGTAAAGAGAAGAAAGATATCTATGGTGAAGGTTAAACAAGTTTGTTTTCAAACTGAATTACTGACTGTAAAGTATTATCTGTCTTAGTAACCTCTACCCTTAAAACATCATTAGTTGTGATTTGTATCACGTTAACATCACTACCATAATAATTGTTATTAATGTAAACATCATAATTTTGAACATTATCAGTATCAACCAAATTCATATTCGCAGTAAAGTCAATTGTGTCAACTAATATGGTTACACCAGAAAGAAAAAGAAATTTAAAATTAAACTCATCAGGATTTTTTGGAAACTTATTTCTTTTTTTATTTGGAACTCTTGTATCAACCTCAAATAATTGTGTAACTCTTTGAATTGCTGGCTTAACTTGAAATTCTTCTTCATCAATCAAATAACCTAACATTGTAAAATCATAAGATTGAACATAATATTTCCTTGCCTCCATGGTCATTTGAGATTCGTCAGAAATATTATTCATAATAATTGGAACGTATTGTCCTTTAATGAAAGTGTATGCCTGTCTTGAAGAAAATTTTTGCATCACAATTTTATTCAATTGGTTAAGTTCTCTCATTCTATTACAAATAATCTTAACACTATAGTTGATATCAACAGGAACTGGTTGTGGTATTGTATAGATATCCATACCTTGTTCATTACCATTCCAAGTTGGAACTGAGGCATAATAGAATTGTTTTCTATTTGGTATTGTATATTGTAATGATGGATTGGTACCATACTTAACTTCAGGACTTCTAACAACTGTGATAAAAGGTGGGGATGGATTATAATCCAAATCAACAAACTTCCAAGTTTCTAAATATTGTGACCAGTTTTGTGTTGTAATTAAAATGTCCAACATTGGAACTATTTTTCCCGCAGTAATAACTTCAAGATCGGTCTTAACAAAATCTAACATACCCCTATCTAAATCTGCATGTAATACTGATTTTGGAAGATAAGTTCCATCTTTATTAATATACTCAAGAAGTTGTTCTCTTCTTTCGGAAAGAATTTTCTTTGGTACTAACGGTAATGTTTTTTTTATTTGTTTTGGAAATCCCATTATAATCCTCTAAATTCATTTTCACTTACCCAAGTTGCAACAATTGTCCTATAAAAAGGTTTGTAGCCGCCATAAGTGTGTTTATTATCTGACCTTACATATCCATCATCACTTACTGAATAATATCTAACTCGGTCTTCTGTTTCATAATATCCCAAATAATCACCCATAAATATTTCAACCCCCAAATCATCAAGTTGTTTTTGATATAACGAAAACTTCATATTACCAGGTTCTTGTTGTTCAACTTTTGAACTTCCTAAAAATTTGTTGGTTGGAGCCATAACTTGAACAAGACCTTTCAATTCAACAGGAGCCAAAAATTGTATACCATCTTCTAACACTTCACCATAAACATCATCTGTTTTTGTTTTATATCTATCAATTTGATATAATATAACTGTGAAATTCATATCCCCTTCGAGCCACTCTTGGCCCATGCCAGTATCTAAAGTAAAATCTTCTCCACCAAAGAATTTTCCTAAACGAGTTATAGGTACTAAATTTTCCATATTGATAAATACTCAAAAGATAACTATATTTAATTTAAAGATTTTTTTAATAGATGGAAATAAGTTTAGAGTCAAAAGCAATGTCCTTATTGGAAACATATAATGGCGCAAATAACTATTTGAACGAGATAAAAAGAAAATCTCAAATTAATAAAAGATTTTACCCAACAAGAAGTCAATCCGAATACATAATTGCCAATCATGATAAGATGCCAAAAGTTGCCAAGAAGTGGGTAATACTTGATGCATATTTTGCACAAAAACTTGCTGATGATAAACTGTTAACTGAAATCCCTGAAAAGATATGGGTTGAAAAATTATTGGCAGATAAAGAAAAGGCATACCATATTTGGGGTAAGATAACTGAAAAACAAGAACTTCACGATTTTTGGTTACCAAAAGCCGCAATTATAAAAGATAATACTGTTAAAAATGTTGTAATCGATTATGAAAAATATTCTCATCGTCCACCGTTATCTCACCAAAAAGAATCAATCCAAAAGTTGGTTGAAAATAAAAAGTTTATTTTGGCTGACGATATGGGACTTGGCAAAACTACTTCAACTATTATTGCCGCAATAGAAGCCAACGCAAAAAAAGTTTTAATTATTTGTCCAGCGACACTTAAAATTAATTGGAAAAGAGAAATTGAAAATTACTCTGATAAATCCGTCTATATTGCCGAAGGAAAAAATTTCAACATTGAATCCGATTATGTTATCATAAATTACGATATAATAAAAAATTTCCATGACCCCAAGAAAAAAACTGACTCGCAAATTCTTAACTCCAATTTTGATTTGGTTATTGTTGATGAAGCACACTATATCAAAAATGCTTCCGCCCAAAGAACAAAATTAATAAATGATATAGTTAAAAGTGTTGAACGAATTTGGTTATTAACAGGAACACCAATGACTTCCCGTCCAATAGATTATTTTAATTTATTAAGTTTGGTTGATTCCCCTGTCGCCAAAAATTGGATGGCATACGCAATTAGATATTGCCAAGGTTATCAATTTAATGTTGGTGGAAGAAAAGTTTGGAATATAATGGGAGCATCCAATCTTGAAGAATTAAGAGATAGAACAGCGTCAACAATATTAAGAAGATTGAAAGAAGATGTTCTTGACCTTCCAGATAAAATTATAACTCCAGTCTATCTTCGATTAAAATCTAATCTTTATGAGGAAGTAATGGGGGATTATTATAATTGGTATGAAAAAAATCCTGAAGAGTCCAAATCATTAACAGTTCAGTTTACCAAACTAACCAAGATAAGACAAATTATTGCAGATGAAAAAATTAGTCAGACAATTGAACTTGCGGAAAACATTATAGAACAAGGTAAGAAAGTTATTATCTTCTGTAATTTTACGGATTCACTAAATAAAATTTGTGAACATTTTGGAAAAATTGCAGTTAAAGTTGATGGGTCTATGCTCAAACCTAATAGACAACATAGTGTTGATGAATTCCAAGATAATGAAAAAATAAAAGTATTTGTTGGAAATATTAAAGCGGCAGGGGTTGGATTAACTTTAACAGCAGCTGAAGCAGTTATTATGAATGACCTATCATTTGTACCTTCAGACCACGCCCAAGCAGAAGACCGAGCTTATAGATACGGTCAAAAAAACAATGTATTAGTTTATTACCCCATATTCGAGAACACAATCGAAGGAATTATCTATGACATATTAAATAATAAAAAACAAGTGATTGCCACGGTAATGGGGGACAATCAAAACAGCGGTGATGTTGCTGAAGAAATTTTAAAGAGAATCAATGAAATGCGTCATTAAACAAATATCGGGTTATTTATATGAAATGGATAACCCAAAAATATGAAAAAATTAGAAGAAAAAATAACACAACTTGAAAAACAAATACTTGAGACCCACATAACACAAGAAAAAGAGTTGTTATTAACAGAAATGAAAAAGATAGGTATAGAAAAATTACCTTATTCTTACTCCGCCCTTAAAACGTTTATTGATCCAGAGACAATGAACTTGCATTATAATAAGCATTATAAGGGATATGTGGATAAATTAAATGACGCTCTTGCAAAGAAAAAATACGGAGATTTAGAGTTAGAACAAATCATAAAGACAATTAGTAGATTTGATAAAACAATAAGAAATAATGCTGGTGGAGCTTTTAACCACGCACTCTTCTGGAATATGTTAACCCCAACCCCAAAGAAATTAGGTGGGGAACTTTACAAAAAACTTACAAAACAATACGGGACATTCACAGCATTCAAAAAAGAATTTGATAAAGTTGCCAAAGATAGATTTGGTTCTGGATGGGTTTGGTTGGTATTAACCGCCAAAAATACATTCAAAATTATGTCCACACCTAATCAGGATAATCCGTTAATGAATGTTATTGAAGGTGGTGGATTTCCATTATTGGGATTAGACGTTTGGGAACATGCTTATTATTTGAAATATCATAATAAGAGAGATGAATATATTATAAACTTTTGGAAGGTAGTAAATTGGGATTTTGTTACCAAGATGTATGAAATGAAAACGGAAACAAAATTAACAGAATCAATTAAGTTGGAAAAATTATTGACTGAATCTGTTGACGCAAAATTCTGTGATGCTAAAGAAGTTTTATTTTATAAAGAATTAATAAATAATTTTCGTATTAAAAAAATATATCAAGATGGTGTTACTGATTCATTAAAACAAATATTCCACCAATTTTGGGTGGATGGAACAAATAGTGAAATGTCAGGATTTTATGGTGTTGAATCAAAAGAAAGTAGATCAATATTAAATAATCTTAACACAAATTTTAATTCCTTTTGTCTCCTTGTTAAAGCAGTTAATAAAGAAATTATAAAAATTGGAAAAGAAGATAAGATGTTTGATTTTTCTAAAAAAGAAAAAAGAACCGTATCTGAAATAACAAGATTTGTTAAAGCTTTAGACCATTTTAAAAAAGATATCTTCACCAAACATAATGAAGATTTTCTTAACATAATAAGAGTTTTAAAGAAACTTTGGGATAGAGGCCAAAAATCTGAAGATGATGTTTTAAAGAAAGTAGAAGATTATTTTGAAGGAAATGCCAAGTTAATTAAGATTGGGGGTCATGGACAAAAAAATGATGCAATTAAAGGTATCGATTTAAAAATAGAAATGGATGGAAAAACTTATACCGCTCAGGTAAAACCTTATTCCAACACATCAATAGAGGAAGATAAAGTTAAAGTATACGATACTGGTAATGTTAAACCATATAATGTTGATTGGTTAATCTTCATTCAAACTAAAACAAATAAAATTTTAATATTTAAAAATAATCCAATAAGTGATAAGAATGTTTATGTATTTAACATTAGTTCTTTATTGTACGAAATAGAATAATTAATATATTTATAGTTATGGCAGTTATACCAGAACCAGAAAGGTCAAAAATTTATACGAGAGTCAAACATCTCTTAGGTGCCCCACTTAGAAGTGTAGAGGTTGAAGATGAAATGATGGATTCTCTAATGGAACTATCAATTCAAGATTATGAAGAATATATTCTACAATGGTTAATTGATAGTCAATGGGTTAACCTTGTTAATTTGAATATGAGTGAAAAATCTGTTGCTAAAGCTTTGGTTACAAGAACAATGGATTTTGAACAACAATTTAGTTATTCATATTCTAAAATTGTTGGTCTTCAAACTATGGGACCTTGGGTACTTAAAAAAGATTATTTTATTTTAAGTGCTAACACACAAAACTATGAAATTCCTGCAGGAAGAGAGGTTAATGAATTATTATGGTTCAGTAACCAAGCTTGGACTGCATTTGGTTTAGCTGGTGCAGGTGGTTTTGGAGGTGGTGTTGGACTTGGTGCTGATCAACCAGGATACGCTCAAATGGGTAATCAAGGTTCTTATTATATGATGTCAGGATTTGATTATTTAATTAGAATGCAAGAAGCCAATATTCTTAATAGAATATTAGGAGGTTCTTTAACTTATAGAATTACAGGATTACCTGACGGTAAAAAAAATATCTTCTTATATAATACCCCTGGTGGTAAATTTAGTTGGGGTGGTTATAGTAACTACGTAGGAAAGGCTGTTTGGTATTGGTATTATGATGTTGGTCCTGATGATAGAGCCGCTTGTTTAAAGGCAAATAAAGATGTTATTTTATTACCTACTGATGTTCCTCTTGAGGAATTATCGTGGGAAGATTTAAATGTGCCAGGTAAACAATGGGTTAGAAGATGGTTCACAGCCTACGTTAAAGAAACTTTAGCAAGGGTGAGAGGAAAATATAGTGGAAATTTAAAAACTCCAGATTCGGAAATACAAATGGACTACCAAAGTTTATTAACAGAAGCTAAAGATGAAAAATCCAAATTAATGGAAGAACTTACAGGAGCTGAAGGTTGGTTAACAAGGTTAAGACCTGATAAAGTAATGGAAAGAGAAGCCCTTATTGCTGAAAACTTAAATAAACAAATGAAGTTTAGAGCAATGCCTCGTCAAATATATGTAATCTAATTTTATGGCAATAGTAAAAACAATACCCTCAAGAAGAATTATTAACGGAATGGCAATTAATACCTCAGAAATTTCAATGGTATCCGAATTAGATTATCGCACAAACGGAGAAGAATGTATTATTGTTAAAGGTATTCCATTTTCTGTAGTTATTCTTGACTCAAAAAATACTGACCATGTCGTAATTAAATCAATGACTCATTTAACAATCAAACCAGATGTTGGTAAAATTGATGAAGATTATGATGAATTAGTTATGGATAAATTCTCTTGTGTTGAATTTAGATTTGTTGGTGGAACATGGTATATTCTTTCATCAGACGGTTTGAAGCAATCCTAATTTTTCTTCCCAACCTTTTTCAGCTAAATCATACATATAATCAGAATTTAATCCTCTTTTTCCCCAATACTTTAATTCCAATTCTGTAATATCTAAGACATCTTCTTGGAGTCTATCTTGGTCTCCATCACCTAAAGGATGTCCATTTATTAATTCACATTGTGCTGTTGTAAAAATACCCCTTTGTTCAGGATCAGTCACAATCAATCCGTTTCTGACTTCGTCTTGAAACACAACCATCAAAGGTTCAATTCTTTTATTGAATGTCGCAATTGCCCTTGGAACATTATAATCCCCCGTTAATTTTGGGTCTTTATCCAAAATATCTTTGTCCAACATATAACAATTAATCTGAACACATGATTCTATAATTGTAGCTTTTTTACGAGTTTCAAATAATAATTCTGTTTGGTTTGTCACACTAACCTTTTTCTCAGCAGTTTTCACAACATCACCTTGAGATGCCTTTGTTCCATTATTAACATAAAATATAACATCACCCAAGTTAACATTTAACTTATTTTGTATCGCCAATTCCATATGAGCCATACGACTCATACTATTTCCTGATTTAGTTTTTGTATTTAATCTCGACTTATAGTCTTCAATACTTAATTTAACTTTCGCCCTCTGAGCAATCTTGCTTAACGCAATTTCTTTATCAAATATCTTTTGAAGATATTCATAATAATATTCTACAAACGCCTTACCATTACCTTCCAATAATAACTTAACTCCCTTATCCAAGAATTCTTCAATGTATAATGGTAGTTTCTTGGATTTAATACTATTGCCAGTCAACTTTATCTTTCCTTTGGCATCCATAACAGCGTAATTTTTCCTGGCAAGATTTATACATGATGGCCATACACCATCAGTATCTAACGCCATCTCTCCCCTCATGAATATATCATTATACTCTGCAACATCAGCCTCAGGTCCATAATACTCCTTACCTTCCTTAACCTTCCAATTCAAACCACGACCAGTATATGCTCGGTCTTTAGCTCCATCAGGGGTGGAAAAGTTTACACCATCAGTATCCATTACCAATGGAACATATCCTTTATTCATAAAGAATTTTAACATCTGTCTCAAGTATTGTCTGGCAGTACAAGTAATCTGTTCTCCCATAAACATATCACCCCAAGCAAACACCTGTGGGGCAGATAAGGCTCCGAACATTGAATTAATGAATATCTTAATAGGTAATTGTTTGTTTCCGTATGACGCTGATTTGTCAGGATCGGTTACATAATACTTCTCAGCGAGTTCTTTATATTTGATACGAGTATTACGGAAATAACTTAACATTCCTTTCATTGCACCTGTTACATCACAATCAGGGAAAACATCGTGTACAAGCTGAATAGAGGGGTATAGAGAAGAGAAATCCAGTTTAAGGACATTCTTACTATAACCAACCTTAAGTAGTCTAGAAAGACCTCCCACGAAGTCTGTCTTTGATTCTTTGGCAGGAATAGCCAATCCATATTTATGCGACCAAGCCAACATTAACATCTTCCATAATGTTGCGGTACCCATTGTTGATACCCTTTCATATGTTGTCGGAATCATCGAAGCCAACAAGAACGAACCCTGATTAAATTCTTGGTCAACCTTTAATGTTTCATCCAAGTCATCATCAAGATACATCTCCACCAACTTATCACCAGTAATCTTTTTATATACCCCAGGAAACTTTATATCCAAGTCTTGATAATCAATACCCTTCTTATAATTTCCGTTATTAACGTTCAACCAATACTCGTCCTTATTTAAGAACATCTTACCAATATTCTCGTGGTCGATATAAACACGGTCAGCAGCTTCAGCATTAATATACTTTGTAATATATTTCAAACCCGCAGCTTTGATACTTGAGTTAATGGCCTGAGCCCTACGAACAGCATGAATAATATCAATTACATTATAACCCCAAATTGAAGTTTGAGTAAAGTTCTCAACCTCATTGGCAAGTTTTAACATACTATCCTTTCTCGTAAATGAATGTTGGGGATGTAATGAACGACAAATCTTTTTTGGGTCAAGACCTAAGATTCTACATCTTTCAAATATCCAATGCCAATCAAAGTTCGCAGAATTATAACCACCGATAATACTTGGTTTAAGTTCGTCAATAACTCTGAAGAATTCAATGATAGCATTTCTTTCTTCAGACTCATCCATACACTCAATTACTCGGTGATACCCTTTATTTGTTTTAATTCCAATCATAAAGATACGACCATCCTTTGGGTCAAGGGCAGTCGTTTCTAAGTCATATACAAGTCTGGTAACTTCATTATAATTCTCAAAACCTTTGAATAATCTTTTCTCTTTTGAAATTAAATATTGTTCTACAGGTGGTAGAACGATTAACTTATCTTTTGTTTTTTCACCCCAAGGGTCACATCCACCATCTCTGAAAAATTGAATGAGTTCTCTATAACCATTTAATGATCTAACCATAAAAGTCATACCTTTCTTAAGTCTTTCATTACCATGAGTTTCTAACTTATCTATGGTAATACCATATTTTGTCATGGCAACCTTTTGAGCTTCTTTGGAATCACCATAGAATTTAATTCCACGCAAATCACCAACCCAAGCAAATGCTGTGAATGTATCCTTACGGATTTCTTTTCCTTTGCCAGGAATTTCTTTAATTTTAAAAATGGAATTTGATGCGTAATCGTACTCAATAGCGACGATAAATTCTTCTGGATCATTTCCGTGGAGGAAAGATTCTATCTCTTCATTAGATATCATAATATATTTTTTAGATTGACTTATTAGCTTTCACAAAATGTGAAATTTGTCTTCTTCTATAAATATAAAAATTATTATTGATTAATCAAATTAACAACAAGCCGTTTCTGAAATAAAACTATCCTGAATATTAATGTACAACTCTTCTCTAATAGGTAGAATTAAACTACCCTCATCATTCTTAATTAAAAATTGTCCTTGATATCTTCCAGGAGTGTTGGTGTCCCTTGAATTAAATTGATAATAAATATAATATTCAGTCGGAGATCCGTCTTCTGCAAATATAAGTGGAACAATATAACAAGGAGCTGAAATAATCTTAGCTATACCGTTGTATACGTCCACCATTGAGAAAAAAATTGTGGAAACTTCTAAGTCTTCCATCAATTGGATATAACCAGATCTTCCGTCTTTGACTACTTGCATTTTTAAAACAGGTAGGGTTGCATTTTTCTTAATATAAAATTCCATAACAATAAATATATTGTTATGACTCTTTACGAAGACCCCCGTCATAATGTTCAAATCTATCGTGTTCAGTTGGAGTTAAAAGTAATAATCCAGGATATAATTCTTCTTTTTTAACTAACTGATACATATGACTCATCCATGTTTGTTCGAATGGGTGTGCCCATGTTACATCTAAGAACATTTTTTTATTTCCTGGTCTACTAACAAGTTGTGGCCAGTTACAATAATAAACTTCACCAACAGAGTAAGGTAATCCTTTATGGGATAAGACACTTGTATAAGCTGTTTTTGGTGCATTTGGGTCTAATCCTTGAACAGGTAATCTATTTTTACCTGGCCAAAATTGTTCTCTAACACTTTGTGGTACGTTATACCAAGCCCATTGAGTTCCGTTATCACCGTAAAATTCTGAGTAATTAAGTTTTAAGAAATCGAAATTTTCTTTTTTCATAACCTCTAATGACTTAGTGTATAGGTTTGGAACATATCTATTAAATCCATTTCTACAAACTCCTTGATTAGGATGGAAGAACATATCATCTTCAAAAAATAAATAATAATCTAAATCTGTTGTATCAAAATGTTCGGCAATCCATTGTCTACCACCACAAATACCTAAATTATCTTTTTTAATGTGTTCGAAATCAAACTCTTTACAAATTTCCGAGTATTCTTCGGTAGTTGACAAATCACTTGAATTGTCTAATAAAAACTTTTTAGTCTTAATAAGATAATCTTTATCGTATTCTGTCATTGATTTAATTAAAGTCCTAAATTGATTTGGACTATTAAATGTTATAACATATAAACCAACTTTATTAGTATCCAAATTATTTGTTACAACAACCTTACTTTCATTTTTAGTTTTAAGGTCATCGTTTTTTAAATCTTCAAAAAATTTATTAATTAAACCATTTGATTCAATATCAAAATAATTTATAATATCAGAATGTTTATAACACATAATACTGAAAATTGATTCCTCAGTACCCATGTATCCCTCTTCCAATGTTGTTTTCAATAACGAATAATAAATCCCATTAATATCACCAATTGAGTCTTTTGGTCCGCCAAAGAAACCACCTCTTGCAACTTTTGTTACTTTATCTCCAGCAATTGAATTTAGCTTATTATATTCAAAACCATGTATTTCGGTTTCTGCATCATAAGGAAAACAAACAAATGAAAATTTAGAAATATGTTTAGAAAGTTTGTTTAAAACTTTATCATGGGTAAAATAACCCGGATGAACAGTATTTGTTAATCCGCCATCAATCCAAAATAAATATTCTGAATTAAACTGGTCCATAATTTTAGCATCATTAAGTAAAAATACTTTAGACATCACAAGTGGATTATAATTTTCCAATCTTGATTGAGTTGATTCTTTTAACCAACCTGCTTGGTTTGACCAAGATTCGTTAGTTCTTATTTTTTGAATCATATCAAAAAACTCATTATCTCTAAACCAACTTAATGGTCTTGTGATAAATTGAGTATTTTCTCTACTTCTTTTGCTAAAAACAAAATCTTTAAGTTCTTCATCACCAAAAATTATCATGTTGGCATCAACATCTAATAGTTGTGAAAACTTATCCAAATAATGTTGAAATGGTCTTGACCAACCTTCTTTTAATTCATCTCTACCGATATTCCATATACCAGTTACTAAAGTTATATTATTCATAAATTCTATTAAATTCTTCTAATATTTTAAAAAAGCTTTTATTTTGTTCAAACAATTTTGGGTTTGTATCTGGAGGACAATTGTCAGAACACCACCAAATATCAAAATGTTTACGTTCAAAAAGTTCTTTATGGTTGAAATACATCAATGTCATAACTACTTCTTCATGAAAAGTACGTTCTTCTGTTGTTAATAATTTTTCTAAATAATCTTCAAATAAATTAACAATGTTATCCCACTTATCTTTATGTCCACCAAATAAACCACCAATTATATGAATACTTCTATCATATTCTGTATACCATTTTTCGGGTACAGTTCCAGACCAATAATTTCTTTCGTTATCTTTTCCTAAAATAAGAAATTTATCCCCCGTATCTTCTACTAAATTTTTTAAAAAATCGTTACTAAATAAATTACTTTCATAATATCGACCTTGGGAATCATCACTTGTAAGATATTTTAAAGGTATTAATCCACAGTGGGATAATCCCGCATCAATCCAATAATAATAGTCATAAGACTTATCTTCATTCCACCACCAATGAAATTTTGAATATTGTATTTCAAGGCATCGGTCACCCGTTTTTGCCGAATCATAATCTTTAAATTTTAATAAATGACTTTGGAATTTTGTGTCATTCAAATTAAAAATTTGAAATTTTAGTTGGGATTCTGAAATATTGTTTTGAGTGTAAAAAAAGTTTTTTAATGATTCCAATTCTCTTTCTGACGTATAACACAGAAAATCTGCATCTGTCATTTTTAAAAGAGAAAGTAAACTAAACTTATAATGTCCTCCTCTAGCGTGTCTACCTCCATATCCTGTACCGCTTAGGTCACTATAAATGCACGTTATAAATTTAACTGACATAATTGAATTGTTTATGTTCTTTATTTTCTTTAATTATTTTATTTTGATTTAAATCTAAAAATTCGTTTGGTATCTTATAACTACTATATTGATTCCAATTATATGTTTGGGTGTAGAAATTATTATAAATTCCTCCTGACACATCTGACCAATCACTTATTTGAGGTCCAATAGGCAAGATAGGTACATAACTTTCTTTAACTGAAGTTATAAATTGATAAATAAAATCATCGATAGCATAGTAAGATATTTTTTGAGGGTCTTCAATTTGTAACACATCATCATAAATTGAATGATGATACATGATCATATTTGTTGCAAAAACACCTCTATGATTCTCTTGTTTTGGTGGTAAATTAGTAATATCCAAAAACATTTTATGTTTTTCACTAACGTTTACTGGTCGATTCAAAGTTGGAGCCAAATTTACTACCGAGAAATTAAAGTCATTTGTTTCTTGTTCAATTTTTTCAATCATCGATTTTGCATACGGCATTATCGTACAATCATCTTCAATAATTAAAACCTTCTCATATCCTCGTTCTTTAGCAATTTTTATAATTTCCAAATGAGAACGAGTACATCCAACATGACTATTGGTATCTACCGCTTTAAAATATTCGTAATCCCAACCAATATAATCCATTTCTTTCTTAATGGATTCTAATCTATCAGGTCTTCTTTCTAAGTTTACAACAAATTTAGGTGTATCTGTAAAAATCATTAACTTATAATATTATGGTTTAATTGACCTGTTAATCTATCACACCAACCTTTTGATTCTGAATGCGGCCAAACAACCCAATATGATGGTAATTCAGTTGTTTGGAATTCTCTCCAAACTTTGCAATATTCATCAGGGTCTCTCATGAAACCTGCAATTTCATTCTTGTCAGCATCTTTTCTAAATAAAGTTTCATCTTTAGCATTGTGGAATGCAACCACCCAAAAATCATAATCTTTTTCAGGAACACTTGTATAACCAACATCAATACAATGTTTGTAGATTGTTGCAAAACTATCTTTCCATTCTTCTTCTGTTTTAAAATTATAAGGACTTGGCGGATATTGTTTATCTAAACAATGTTTGTCAATCGCTCTTCTTTCAAATAATAAACCAGAATATTTTTCATAATCTTTTAAACTTCTAACGGTACCAAAACCATAAGGACCATCGTGGCCTTCTTGAGTTTCTCCATCCATTCCGAATAATTTTCTATTTGTAAGATGAGATATTCTATTCTTTTCACCCCAAGTCTTATCATCATCCCATTGTTTAGTTCTACCTTTACGAGTATACTCGTGGTAAACTACAGGAATGTGAGGATGGAATAAATCATAACCACATGTGTAAGCTCTTGCTGCAATTGAAATTTCTTCTCCGTGGAAATAATATTCAGGATTATGTTGAACTTCTACAGCAAACTTACCTAATGTGAAACAGAAGTGAGCAGAATAAAATCTTGATGTAACAGGTTTTTTCATTTCTCTCCATCCTGGAATGGTTTCAGGTAAGAAGAATACCGCTCCTTCAGGTATGAATCTATCAAATGCCATTCTCCAAGCGTCTGTTGACCTTCCTGCTGGATCATTATCGGGGTCAAAAGATGGAACATAACCCGTAAGTAAAGGTTTCTTGTACCCATCCTTTTGTAACCCCTTTATCATCTTGATTAAGATATCATCCCAATCTTTAATAAATCTCATGTGAGAATCTATTTGTAATGTATATGTTTCTCCGTCATAAAGTTGTTGAGTTAAATTTCTTGCCCAACAAACTCCTTTAGCGTCTTGATAAGGAATATCTAAGATTTTAAATCTTTTGTCTTTTCTATATTCATCTAAGTTATCAAAACCATCTGTTTCACTAAATTGTCTTGCAATTGCAAAAACCAAATTTTTTGGTTTCTTAGCGTTGGCAATCATGTCTTTTATTGTTGGAACTAATTGTGGGTCTCTATAGGACGCGCATTGAATAAAAATTTTCATTAAGTTATATTATGTGATAAACATAAAAAAACCCCTCATAAAATGAAGGGTTTTAATTCTATTATTTTTATTTTTTTTCAATTATTAACATCCATTAGGGTCAGATGAAGTAATTTGTCCTAAACCACCTGTTACAACATAATAAGCAGTACCGTTAGAGTAATAACCATTTTGTACTGGTGTTGTTAATGAGGTATTGAAATATAAATATTCACCCACATTAGGACCTATTCCACCTGAAACTGTTCCGTAAATTGTATTAGGTGCTGAGCTAAAATCTGCGCAAGCTAAATTCGCGGTTGAACCTGTACCTAAACTATAAGTGTAGTAACCAAATGTTGGGGTAGGTGTTGCAGTATTAGTTGGAGTTTGTGTGTTTGTTGCAGTATTACTTGGAGTTTGTGTGTTTGTTGGAGTATTGCTTGGTGTATTTGTTGGAGTTTGTGTGTTTGTTGCAGTATTACTTGGAGTATTAGTTGGAGTTTTAGTTTGGGTTGGTGTTGGAGTTAAAGTAACACATAAATCAAATAAACCAAGTGTCACACCGGCTGAATTCAACTGAATGGTAGTTTGACTATTATTATAATAACCTGTCATATCAACTGTTGTAGGTCCTGACAATACATTATAGAATATTGTGTTTTCATCAAAAATTGCTTTATCACCATAAATAGTACTTGTTGGGTTATATTGACCACAAGCTTCATTAGATGTTGTACCTGAATAAATGGTAAATGCGAATCTAACTTGTGTTGGTGTTGGTGTATTGGTTGGAGTTTGTGTGTTTGTTGCAGTATTACTTGGAGTATTAGTTGGAGTTTGTGTTGCAGTATTAGTTGGAGTGTTAGTTGGAGTTTGTGTTTGTGTTTGACTAGCAGTTATTGAAGGTGTTGGTGTTTGTGTTTGTGTTTGTGTTTGACTAGCAGTTTGTGTTTGTGTTTGTGTTTGGCTAGCAGTTATCGAAGGTGTGACACTTATTGTTGGAGTATTAGTTGGAGTAATATTTATCGTTGGTGTTGGGCTTAAAGCAACTGGTGGAAATACTCCCAAATCAACCAAAACAATACTGTTCGAAAAGGCGCTCGAATAAGTTGTATTTAATAACCAAATATTTTTAGTTTGATTTGGATTTAATTCTACCTGATATTCCCACATTGCGTCGTCACATCTTTGGTAACTGAAATTCACAATTGATGATCCAGTGTTCGTTAAAATATATTTACTACATGCCATATTAATTTCTATTATAACTAATAAATAGTAAGATGTTAGGAAAAAATAAACCTATTAAGAATTAATTTTAAATTCCTATATTGGCGTTATAGACGGAGTTGGTTTTTGTGTTTAGCTAGCAGTTATTGAAGGTGTTGGTGTTTTAGTTGGCGTTTGTGTTGGAGTTTCCGTCGTTGTTTGTGTTGGCGTTTGTGTTGGCGTTTGTGTTGGAGTTGGCGTCGGGCATAGTACATCTAACACATAGTTAAATGCATATGTGGGAACATAACAATCGTATGTTCCATACCAATAATCGGTCTCATATGAAAATGGAAAGGTCTGTTGACCCAAATCAATTGTTCCACCAGAACAAGGATAAAAGGTAACATTGGCAGTTAATCCACTTAAGTTATTACTAAAAATTGAAACACCAGAATCAGGCATGTTTATAAATACTTAATCATTTTATTTTAACCACATAATCCTGTACCAACGACTAAAGTACCACTAATCTGTATAAATGTGGCACCATCTGAAATAGTAGGATTTGTATTAATTGGTGATATTGTAAAAGCAGCATTACCATAAACACTATCACCAATAACTAAATCATGGAAAGACTTCTGACAATAAATTGTTACGTTTGATGGACCATATCCCGCATCTCCACAAGCATCTTCAAAATAACCTGCTGTCCATAAATTAAACATGAATACCCTTGTTGGTGTAACTGTTGGTGTTGTTGTGGGTGTTGGAGTTGGAGAAGTTGAGGTTGGAGTAGGCGTTACAGGACTTTGAGTTGGTGTTGATGTAATAGTTGGAGTTGGTGTTGTTGAAGGACATAATCCTGCAAAGGCAATCGTTAAAGGAGCACCGCAATCTTGAGCATATAAATCTTTGGCACAAACATAATGAGACTGAAGAGGGTCAATTGGTGTTACACTATAAATCCCAGTACAACCTGTCCAAGCATAATACCCTTGTTGAACAGTATTATAGTTTGTGATTTTAAAATAATTGCAATCGGTTGTGTACATTTATATTAAATTTAAAATGATAAGTAGTATAAGTCATCGTTTGGTATTACAATAACACAATTAAGACAATTTGGGTTTAATAGATTATATCTATTTTGTAATATTCTAAAATTATGGGCAATTTGACCAGCATCTAATGGTTCTGTATACATTCTGAATGCACTGATATCCCCAATCATACTACCACCAAAAATTTCTTCTAAATGTATTTGAGTTGTTAAACCCGAATATATTGTATTGTCTAAGTCATTGGTTGTCAAACATTCAGGGTCTTGTTGATAAACTATTTCATCGATTGTATCAGGACATCCTCCTGAGAAAGTTAAGTTGTCATGTAATCCTTGAGTTCCTCCACCTAAAGAAATATTATATCCAACCCCTATTTGTTTTTCTTTTTCAACATTTAAAAGTCTTGGTATAATTTCTTCAAAATTTTCGGCAATTATGAATAACTTACCATTAACATAAATTCTTAAAGTACCGACTCTGAATGGCTCTTCAACAAGCCAATCATTAGTAAAATTAACAACTTCAGTGGTTGCCGGATCATAATCTTTTTCGTGAGTTATTGGTGGTTGTATTAAACTCAAACTATTATTGGCAGTTGTTGCAGTATATTGTTCGGATACTATTAAACCAAGACCTCCTTTATCCCACAAATCACATTCTCCAAACCATTCTCTTCTTCTAAAGACAGCATCTATTTGAACCCAATGTTCAACATTTGCATATGTTGTACCTGAACAGTCGTCAAAGATTCCTCTTGTTGAACACCATTCATTTATTGATGTTCCTGTCACATATGTTTGCCCTGTAAGACAAGTTCCTGTTGATTCACAATGACCAGTTATGGTATATGTTTTAATACATAATCTTGGACTACCTGTATTACCACTTAATCTTAAAGACAATGCGTTTGAAACTTCATCATATAATGGGTCTTTTTCAGGATATTCGGCGTGTGTTGAACAACTACAAGGACATCCACAAGTACAAATTGTTGAAGTAACTCCTGATGGTTGATATACAGGTAAACATCCATGAGATGCAGTAATACCTGTTTGTTCACACTCACAAGTGTGCATACAAGTTAAACCTGAAGTAACTCTTGTGTATCCCGTATCTTGTTTTGGACTACCATCAGCATAATGATAAAACTTATTCTCGGCTCTTGCCCCCATATAAAAGAACGTACCTTTATTATTTGGGTATCTATTATTAAGACCTCCTGATGTATCACCAGTCCATCTATATCTTAACATAAATTCTGCTGTCCATCCTAAATTAACTCTTTCAGGAAATATTTGGTAATCATAACCTGGCATTTTATAAAACCCTTGAAAAAATCCACCATTAAGTCTTGTGAAATACCCTACAGGATTTCCATTAGTTGAATAAGATAAATTATATGTGTAGGAATTATCATTCCATAATCTGTTTGCTGTTGTTGTAAATCCAGTGATAGGGTGCATTTTCATTCTCCTATCATATTTGTATCTACTGTAAGTGTCTGCTGAAGTTGTATATAAACCAGTTGTTAATTCAATAGTTTCACCTGACATTTGTTTAACAAGTCCATTATCAATCCCTGTAAGTCCGACATCACATAATTCTGTAACTACAGGACAAAAATTAGGATTAATATTGCTAGGGTTCCAATAATTTTCAGAAACAATTGTATTGTATTCAAAAGAACACGTTGATGTTTGACAAATAGTTGTTGCTGAATTATTGAAATCAAATTTAAATGGCATTCTATTACCATCATCTTCACCAATTAATAATGGGGAAAAAATTACCTCTTGGTCATAATCTTTTTCATCTGATGCCAAGCATATATCAGTTATTTCATTCACAGGGATGAGACCCCAACGCCTAAAATTATATTGATTAATGTTCTGATATGCCATATGATATTGATAAATACCTTATTGCCGAGTATTTATAAATTAAAAAGAAACAGATGTTAACTGTAGACCAAGAATTTTATTCATCACCATATTATTTTTTCCTTAAAGACAAGGGAAATGACTATTCTTTATATTTGTCCGCTGAGAAAACTATCACAGAAGCTAGAGATAAAGACATAATAATTAAAGTGCCAAAGTCAAAACTTGAGGCGGTAAAAAAATATTTGGAGAAAGTTTTAAAAGGAAAAAAGAAAAAATCTACTAAAGAACTTAAAGGTGAGATTGAAGAATTAGTAAATCTTGATGGAGCGTTGTCAAATTCAAAAATTCCTATTTTGGATCCAAAACTTCATCCAAGAAAAACTATGGACCAAACTGTTGCTGCGGCTAGAATTACAAACGATCCAATTGCTCGTGGATACAGAACTTATTATGGTGAATCTGTTGAAGAATTTAATGAGGAAGATATGTCAGGGGCGTTTGGTTATGAAGAGACTAAAGATATGGATGGAGAAAAAACATTTGATTATTTTGTGAAAGAATTAAAAATGTCTCCTGAAGAAGCTGTAGAAAGAACAAAACAACAAGGTAAAGACCCTTCAGGTAAAAAAGATGAAAACTCAAAATACAAAAATGATAAAAATTTCATTGGTAAGTTAACCATTTCTGAAATTCAAAAACAAAAGGCAATCAAAATGGTTGAAGATCTTTTAATGAAAAGTAAAAATGGTGATAGTTCCGAAGTTGGAAAAAAAGAAAAAGAAGATACTCAAGCATCTTCGATGATTAAAAGAAACATTAAATCCATTATTAAACAAGCAGAAAAAGAAGGTTTATCAAAAAAAGACATAATAAAATTATTAGGAAGTGAATAAAGATTTATATAATAATCCCAAAGGAGAAATAGAATTTCCGAAAGACAGACAAGAACATATGAAGAAATGTTTTCATATGGTTAAAGATGTTGACAAAAATAGCGAAGGATTTAAAAGAAATCAAGAACTTCAAACCAAAAACTTTATTGATTATAAACAATTAAAAAGAATAAAAAATTTCTTTGATAATTTTAAAGGTAATCATAAAGAACCATCTTTTATATTAAATGGTGGAGTTGAAATGAAGAATTGGGTAGATAACATTCTAAGAAAAATGAGACAAGGATTGGATTTATCTAAAAGAAATAAAGCTGATACCGGAATGATGAATCAGTATATTAAACCACATGAGAAAAAAGATTTCACAAATGTAAGAGCCTCTCAGAAACACCAATCAACTATCAACAAGTATGATTCCGCAGTTACTGAGTCTTTAAAAAGAATAAATGAAATAATTTCTAAACTATAAAAATATGGCAAACGAGATAACCGTAGATTTAACACAAAATGAACCAAATACATTAACAGCAATTGCTGATGTTGAAAGGTCTAAACTTATCCCAAAAAACGATTACAACGAAGTAGGTAATCCTTATTCATCAGTAAACCGTGATGCGGTTGCAGATGGAGATTCTATGGGAAGAGGCACAGGATCTTTTTTGGATGTGTATAATACAAATGCAGGTACCATCACAGATGTGATTGAAAGAAAAAGTGAAATAAAAATTAACAAATTTAATTCATCTAAACCTTATCCTAACTTTTAATGAAACTTCAAGAATCACTTAAAGGAATAATTAATGAAATTGCATCTTTGGATAGCGTTATCAATGCAATAAAAAATAGGCACAGAGTCATAATTTATTATGATGGAGATGAGCCAGGTGGTAGAGGTATTCGAGAAATTGAACCTGTTTGCTTAGGAGTAAGTAAAGCAGGAAATAAAGTTTTAAGAGCATGGGACAATGAAGGTTCGTCCCATACAGCCTATCTAGGTGACCAACCATTACCAGGTTGGAGATTATTTAGATTAGATAAAATATTATCTAATAAACCAACCGGTGAGGTTTACAATGAAATAAGACCAGATTATAATTTAAATGGAGACAAAAGCATGGTGAGTGTAATAATAAACGCCAAATTTGGTAATGAACCCACACAACAAAACGTAGCTTAATATTATGAACGAGAATGATTTAATGAGTAGATTAGTGGCATCTAAAGCAATTATGGATAATCCTAAATTCGCTAAAAGTAGAAATGGTATGAATGATGGATTACCTCCAACATCACTTCAACAATTTGACGTACCAAACGCAAAATATAATATCCCTGAAGAATTTTTACAAGAACAACCATCTCAACATACACAACCCTACTTATCTCAACTACCAAGAGAGAACACAAAGCCTGTAGGTGTTCCAACTTTGGATGCAATTAAAAATTCAAAATTACCTGATGAGATTAAAAAATTGATGATGGAAAATCCAATTGCACAACCACTACAACAAAATGTTACAATTTCAGATGACCTAATAGAAAGAGCATCAAGATTAATGAAACAACAAGGTAGTTATGTTCCCGACTCTGCAAAGCCAAAAACAGCTCAACCACAACAATCATCTAATACATCCCAAGTAGATTATAAGTTAATTAAAAAAATGATTTCAGACGCAATTAATGAAGCATTAACTGAGAACGGACTTATGGTTGAAAGTACTGAAAAATCTAACGAAATGTTTACGTTTAGAGTAGGCAAACATATTTTTGAAGGTAAAGTAACTAAAATTAAAAAAGTTTCTTAACCACTTTTCTTATTTGATATAAAGTATTATATTTTTAAAAAATAGATTATTACTAATGTCAAAAATTAAAGTACTTGTAATCCCATCCGATAGAACAGGTGTGGGTAAATTTAGGTCAGTTGATCCTCACATCTTTTTACAAAATTTATATCCAGACGATTTTCATGTTGATATCATTTATGATGCCCCTATGACTGATATGAACTTTTGGAAAAACTATCAAATAGTTGCATTCCATAGAAGTCTTAATCCTGATTTTGAAGCGTCCCATAGTTTAATTCAAAAACTTAATGAAATGGGTATCATTACAATTGACGATATTGACGACTATTGGTTACCAACAAAAGAACATCCAATATATGATGTTATTAGATTTAATAAAATTAACGAAAAAATCATCTCAAATCTTAAGGTTGCCAAATATGTAACAACAACTACAACTATATTTGCGGATGAAATTATGAAGTTAAATAAAAATGTTGTTATTTTTCCAAATGCAATTAACCCAAAAGAACCTCAATTTAATGAACCAACACCTGAATCTGATAGATTGAGAGTTGGATGGTTAGGTGGTTCTTCACATCTTCACGATTTACAATTATTAGACCAATCATTTAGTAAATTGAGTCCATTTAAAGATAAATTACAATATGTAATATGTGGATTTGATACCAGAGGTTCTGTGACTGAAATAAATTCAGAAACTAAAGAACATAAAAAAAGAGATATTTTACCTCACGAAACAGTATGGGCTCAATACGAAAAAATATTTACCCAAAACTATACCACGGTTACAGAAGATTATAAAAAATATTTGAATAGTTTTACAAGTGAAAGTTATCCAAATGAAATGAATGAACCATATCTAAGAGTATGGACAAGACCTGTTCAATCTTATGCTAAAAACTATTCAAAATTTGATGTATCTTTGGCACCAATTAAAAATCATATTTTTAATAGAATGAAATCTCAACTTAAAGTTATTGAGGCAGGATTTTATAAGAAAGCAATTATTGCTTCTGATTTAGGTCCTTACACAATTGATTTGAAGCATTGTTTAGACCACGGTAATTTTGTTGATGGAAACGCATTATTAGTTGATGAAAACAGAAATCATTCTGATTGGGCGAAATTTATTGAGAAATTAGTTAAGAATCCAAATATGGCTAAGGATATGGGTGAAAGATTATATGAGACAGTTAAAGACAAATATGATTTAAACGTAGTAACAAAAACAAGAGCAGAATTTTATAAATCAATCGTATGATAACAGTACCAATAACCAAAATACTTTTTTTAGATATTGAAACCGTTGGATGTGAATCCGATTGGGATTCATTTAAAAAAAACAAAAAAGAATTGTCATTTCAATTTGAACATATTCATGACAATCTTAGAAAAAGATTTCCTGAAGAATCTGAAACTCCAATTGAACAATTATTTGTTAATAGAGCAGCATTAGTTCCTGAATTTTTAAAAATAGTTTGCGTTAGTGTTGCATTTGTTTTAGATGATGGAAGTGTTAAGATTCAATCTTTTCATAGTGAAGATGAAGGAAAATTACTTAAAGATGTTCAAAAATTATTAAATCGCACTGGTGATTTAGGATTTTTCTTATGTGGACATAATGTTAAAGGATTTGATATTCCAACATTGGCCAAACGTATGATGATGCATGGATTAAAACCACCAAAATTATTACCAAGCTATGATACAAAACCTTGGGAAGTTAAAGCTATTGATACCAAAGATATTTGGCAATATGGTGGTTACGGACAATTTGCATCCCTTGAATTAATGTGCGTTTGTATGGGAGTCGAGTCTTCCAAAAATACAGAGGTAACAGGAAATAAAGTACATGAGGCATATTGGACAGATAAAAATATTGAAGGTATTGTAAAATACTGTGAGAAAGATGTTATAGTTTTAATAGAATTAATAAAAAAATTAATAAAGTTACAATGATAGAAGATATAGAAGGCATAGACCCAAAAATGATGCAAGAAATAATGGAACAGTTTGAAAGAATAAAGAAAGAAGCTGGAATAGAACCTGATGATGATTCTAAAAAAGAAATAGAAGATATGTTAGGATTCAGTATGGATGAATATGAAGTTGATATAGATAGAAAGTTAAAAACAAGAAATCTACAAGTAAAAAAAATTCACCCTGATGCTTACGACCCAAAATACAATTATGAGTCAGATTCTGGTTTTGATTTACATTCAGTAGAAGAAGTTATTGTAGAACCTCTTGGTAGATCGATAGTTCCCACAGGTTTAGTTTTTGGTATTCCAGAAGAATATGAAATCCAAATAAGACCCAAAAGTGGATTAGCATTAAAACAAGGATTAACCGTTTTAAATACACCAGGGACTGTAGACGCAGGATATGATGGAGAAATAAAAGTAATCATATTTAACACAACTAATAAACCAATAACAATTAATAAAGGAATGAAAGTAGGCCAAGCTGTCTTATGTCCAGTTGTTTGTGGAAAATATGTTGAAATTGAAATGGTTCAAAATATTGAAAAAAGAGAACGTGGTATTAATGGATTTGGAAGTACAGGAATATTTTAAAAAAAAATAATATGGGAAAGTATTACGAAAATTTAAATGACTTGATTGACTTAATTAAAAAATTAGAAAAAAATCATACTTTGGCTGAATTAATATTAGAATGTATTATAATTACAAAATTAAATCCCGAAAAATCCCCCCACGAAATTATTAAAGAAGCAAAGAAAAAATGGTATAAATAATGTTAACAATAGGATACTCAACAAGAAAACCAAACCCTGAATTCACAGAATACTTAAAGAAAAGTTCTGGGGTTAAAAAAATTAATGTAATTGAAAAAGTTAATAACGGTGAGAAATCTTTATCTCAAGTTTATAACGAAATTCTATCTGAATCAGAAACTGACATAGTTGTATTTTGTCATGACGACATTTACTTCGATACGACAGGTTGGTACCATAAATTAATGAAACACTTTGATAAAAGTGATTTTGGTATCATAGGTATGGCAGGCACAACCAACATGCCATCAAGTGGTCAATGGTGGGAAGACAAAAGAAAGATGATTGGTATTGTGAACCACGAACACGAAGGTAAAAAATGGGTTTCAAAATATGCTGGCGAATTAAATAACAACATCAAGGAAACAGTAATGGTTGATGGTCTATTCTTTGCGGTTAGTAAAGAAAGATTAAAATCAGACTTTGTTGAAGAGTTTCAAGGATTCCATTTTTATGATGTTGCATTTTGTTTTGAGAATTTCCTTAAAGGTGTTAAAGTTGGTGTTATCACTAACATTAGAATTACACACAAATCCATTGGTCAAACAAACCAACAATGGGAAGATAACAAACAATTATTTGCCAACAAATATTCCGAATATTTGCCAGCAAAAGTTCCTTTTGATAAAAACAAAAAATTAAAAATATTAATATCTTGTTTATTCTTCAGAACTTTAACAGGTTCAGAATTATATGTTTACGAACTTGCCAAAGGATTAAAATCACTTGGTCATAGTGTTACGGTACTTTCTCAAATAGGAGGACCATTGACTGATATGGCTAAGAAATTAGGTATTAGATGTGTCACATTTGAACAAGCTCCAGGATTTAAACTTGGTGATGGTAAATGGGAATTCAATTCACCAGAGGGGTTTAAACCATCAACTGAGAATGTTTTATACAGAATATCTGAAGTTGATTTTGATATCATCCATATGCAACATAAACCTGTTGCGGAAAGAATGATTCAATTTTATCCTGAAATAGATAAAGTATATTCCATACACTCAGAAGTTATTGAATTAGAAGACCCAATCAAACACAAATCAATTAAAAAATATATTGCAATTAGACCTGAGATTAAGGATTACATTGTAACAAAATTTGAAATACCCGAAGAAGAAGTTGAAATAATTTATAACCCTGTTGATAATGAAAAATTTAAACCAATTCAATCTGAGGTTAAAGATGCCGTTTTGTTCGTTGGTACTATAGATTATTTACGAAGAGAAACCATAATGGATTTAATTGACTACACAAAAGATAACAATAAAGAGTTATGGTTAATGGGTGAGGACAAACAAAATTACTTACAAAGTATTTTAACCCAAGAACACGTTAAACATTTTGAGGCTGGTTGGAACGTTGAAAAATTAATTAATCAATGTACAGAAACTGCGGGTATTCAATTAGGAAGAACTACAATTGAAAGTTGGTTATGTGGAAAACCAAGTTGGATTTACAAAGTTAATTCTTTGGGTAGTATCGAATCTAAAGAGAAAATTGATGTTCCTTCAGATTTGGAAAAATATTATTCTAAAAATGTCGTAGAACAAATAAAGGAAGAATATAATAAAGTTTTATCATGATAATATTAACCACGGCCTATAACTGTGAGAACTATATTGAAAAATGTCTTTATAGTTTAATGAGTCAAAAATATAAAGATTTTACTTGCTACATTACTGATGATATGTCAACAGACCATACAGTCAATAAAATTAAAGAAATTATTAAAGACGATAAAAGATTTATCTTAATTGAAAACCACATAAAGTTATACCAAGGGGGTAACTATGACCAAATAATTAGATGGAGATCCATTCCTGGAGATGAAATTTGTGTAGAGGTTGATGGGGATGATTGGTTACCTAACTCAAATTGCTTATCTAAAATTAATGATGTATATCAAGACCCAAACATTTGGATGACTAGTGGGTCTTTTAAGTATAGTGACGGAAGACCAGGATTTAACAAACCAATAACTTCAACAGATAATATTAGAAAATCCAATTTTACACTTTCTCATATGAGAACTTGGAAGTCTTGGTTATGGAAAAAAATAGAAGAAAAAGATTTAAAAGATAATGAAGGAAAATACTATAGTGTTGCTGGAGATTTATCTTTTATGTGGCCAATGATTGAAATGTGTGGGTTAGAACACTTTAAATTTATTGAAGATGCGTTATACATATACAATGAGTCTAACCCAATTAATGACCATAAAGTAGATATAAATAAAGTTAGATATACACACGATTTAATATCAAATAAAACACAATATAAAAAATTAACAAATGTCGATTAAAAAACCAATAGACCTCGTAACTCCATTTAGATTTGATTTGGTCTTAAAGTATCTTTATGCCAAATCAATTGTAAAAGGATATAAAACAGATTTCTTTAAAGAAATGTATAAAGAACACCTAAGACTATGGAATGGTTTTAGAGAATACGATAATCCAAATAAATGTACTTTTGAAGCATTCGATGATGAATTTAAATCTATAATTAAATCCATTCAAGAAGGAGGATTTAATCCTGAAATTTCTAAAATACCTATGTTAGAAGATAAATATCTTGTTAATGGTGCTCACAGAGTTGCCGCAGCATTAGCCTGTGATAAAGAAGTTGAAACTAGAGAGGCAAATATGCCACATGACGGTCAAAAAAATTGTAGTTGGAATGACCATTTTGAGGTAATAGGATTACCTCAACGATATGCTAATGAAGTTGCAATTGAATATGCTAAGTTAAAAAAAGACACGTATGTTGTAACTTTATTCCCATCAGCTAAAGGTGATTTTAAATCAACAATTGATGTTATTAACAAATATGGGAAATTAATTTACTATAGAAAAGTTGAATTAAATAAAAACGGACCTCTTAATTTAATGAGAGAGTTTTATATTGGTGAAGGTTGGGCTGGTGGTCCTCACGACAACTATCATGGATTCAGAATGAAAGAAGGTTTATGTTATACTACTGATGCACCAACATATGTATTTTTGGCAGAATTTACAGATTTCGAAGTTACAAAATCAGTTAAAAATGATATCAGAAATAAACATGGAGTTGGTAACCATTCGGTACATGTGAATGACACCCATGAACAAACACTAAGATTGGCTAGAATATTATTCAATGACAATAGTATTCATCATTTGAATAACACACCAACAATTCATTATTCAAAATTTGAAAATTGTATCAATAGATTTAAAACTTTTATTGAAAATAACAATTTAGATATTGACGATTACTGTATTGCTGGCAGTTCTCCATTATCATCTTATGGATTAAGAGAAGGAGATGATTTGGATTATATCCATCTTAACCCAATTACAATTCAAGATGAACAAGATTTAATACATAGTCACAATGAATATGGTAAAGATTTATATGAACCAAGTTATGATGAAATAATATTAAATCCTGATAATCATTTCTATTCAAGAGGAGTTAAATTTGCATCTTTAGATGTTATTAAAAAAATGAAGCAAAAAAGAAATGAACCAAAAGACATAAACGATATCGAATTAATTAATAGTGTTTTATGATAAAAATATATTTTGCACCAACTCCATGGGCTTCTAGTTCACAAGTATTGGAAGATTATAGATTTCAAACACCAAGTAATAGTGGGATTTGGGAAGACATTGTTGCAACAACAAATTTAGAAGAAGCTGAATATCTTGTAATTCAAGATGAGACAAGTGATAAATCCCTTTACGATAAATTTCCACCCAACAAAAGATTATATTTTAATAGAGAAGCTCTTTCAGTTGGTATTTTAAATAATCATCCCATAGAAAATTATAAAAGGTTTTCTTTTTGGGATGGAAGTGGGTACTTACCAACAAGATGGTGGTATGGTCCAAATTGGTCAAGTGGTGGAATTAACTTAGATTACAATAAATTAGTAAATTTAGATATGCCTGAAAAAACTAAAAATCTTTCATGTATATTATCAAATAAAACAATGAATGACGGACATAATCTAAGAAAAAAATTCGCCGAAGAATTTTTAAAATCTTATCATTTTGATTTATTTGGTTCTGTAAGTTTTGCAAATTCTAATTTACCCGATAATAATAAATTCAATACTATCAAAAATTACAAATATTGTTTAGGGTTTGATAATCAAGATTTTATTAAAGATTTCTTTGGGACACCTTTTACCGATTCAATTTTATCTTGGACAGTACCTGTTTTTTGGTGTGGTACCGATTTAAAAAGATATTTTCCTGAGAAGTCATTTATACAAATTGATATAAGAAAAGAAAACGAAATTGATAGATTAGTTGAAATTCTTAATAACGATGATTATGAATCAAGAATTCCAGCATTAACAGAAGCAAGAAATTTAATTTTAAACAAATATAATTTTTGGCCTACGATTAAAAAAGTTATAGATAGTGAATAAATTAAATGTATACATTTCAACATGCGATAGTAATCTATTCATCATAAAATATTTTCAACATTTTTTTAACAAATATTGGAGTAAAGATATCAATGTTAAAATTTTAGGTTTTACTCCACCCAATTTTAAATTGGAAAATAACTTTGAATTTATTTCAATGGGAAAAGAACAGGTAGGTGGAGCAAAAGGTTGGACAAATTATTTAATTGATTTTTTCTCAAGTATTAAAGATGAACATTATGTTTTTGGATTAGATGATTTTATGATATCTCGACCTGTAGACATTGAAGTTTTTGAAACTTGTTTGGGTTTATTAGATGAAAACGTAGGTAGGATTGATTTACAACCTTCTTTACAGTATGCTCGTGGTAGTAATTTTGTAAAACCATACACCGAAAAAAATGGTATTAAATTCTTATCTCTTGTTGATTCTGGTCGAGGTACAAATTTATACCAAAACGCAGCGGCTTTTTCAATATGGAATCGTGAATGGTTTTTAAAAAATATTAGAAGAGATTGGTCTCCTTGGGATTGGGAAATAACAGGAAGTATGAGTTTGGCGGATGGTGATGGATATGATGTCATCGGTTCAGTTGATAGATGGGCAATTAAAAAATTGGAGGTTTTGAGTAGTCAATGGCCTGGAATTATAAATGTTAGAGGTATTAGAGAAGAAGATATAGAAGAGATGAAAAAATTACAATCCGAAGATGATAGAGTAAAAAGTTTTACTCCGATAATGGACGATATATGGTATTACAATGTTCTTGGCGGATGGGAAAATGTGATACTTGGCAAATAAAAAATTAAAACAAAATGAAAAAATATAATTTAAAAAACAAATTAGTTTTAGTAACTGGTGGTTCAGGTTTTTTAGGAAAACCTCTAATAAAAGAATTACTTAATTTAGGTGCAAATGTACGCACAATTGCAAGAAATGAGGGTAAATTAATTGAACTAAAATCAGAATTCCCTGACGTTGAAATTTTAACGGGAGATATTTCTGACCCATTTGATACAAAGCAAGCTATGAAAGATGTTAAAGCTGTTTTTCATTTGGCAGCATCAAAACATGTTGGTTTAGCAGAAAAACAAGTTAGAGAGTGCATTAAATCTAACACAATAGGTACTATGAATCTATTAGACTGTTCTTTGAATGAAGACTTAGAATTCTTTATTAGTATCTCAACGGATAAAGCTGCTCAAGTTGTTGGTGTTTATGGCGCCAGTAAATTATTAATGGAAAGACTTTGTTTACAGTATCAAGAATTAAATTCTAAGTGTGACTACAGAATAGTAAGATATGGTAATGTTCTTTATTCTACAGGTTCTGTATTATGTAAATGGAAAGAACTAATACAAAATGATAAACCTGTAATAGTAACTGAACCTAAAGCTACAAGATTTTTTTGGACAGTTGACCAAGCGATTGATTTGATTTTTAATTGTTTGGAGAATTGTGACTCAACAAAGCCATATGTTCCCGATATGAAATCAATGAGTATTGAAAATTTACTTGAGGCGATGTATCAAAAGTACGGTCAAAAAAATGCGGAACAAAAAATAAAAGTTATTGGTCTTCAACCAGGTGAAAATTTTCATGAAAAAATTTTAGAAGATGGTCCATTTTCATCTGAGGTCGAGGAATTTACCATAGATGAAATCAAAGAATTGATTTAATCTGAAATGATTTACTTAAAACTATAATACGTTAATTTTTTAATATGAAATATAAAATACCACAATTCCAACCTTTTTTGGATAATAGAGAATACGAGGCAATCAAATCTTGTTTTGATTTAAACTGGGTAACCGAGGGACCTAAATCAAAAGAATTTGTTGATAAACTATGTAAAATGATGAATGTAAAATATGGTGTATTGGCACCTAATGGTACGTTATCTCTCTATATGGCTTTAAAAGTTTTAGGTATTGGAAAAGGAGACGAAGTAATTGTTCCAAATTTTACATTTATCGCATCAGCGAATGCTATTGATATGGTGGGAGCAAAACCTGTATTTTGTGACATTCAAGAATCAGATTTACATATCGACATTAAAAAAGCGGAAAAATTAATAACATGTAGAACAAAGGCAATTATGCCTGTTCACATTTATGGAATGGCCTGTAACATGGATGAAGTTATTGAATTTGCCAAAAAACACAAATTAAAAGTTGTGGAAGACGCCGCTCAAGCTGTTGGCGTAAATTGGAATGGAAAACAAGCAGGTACCTTTGGTGATATTGGAAGTTTTTCATTTTTTGCAGATAAAACTTTAACAACTGGCGAGGGAGGTTTAGTAGTGACTGATAATGAAGAATTATACAATAAACTTTTGTACATCAGAAATCAAGGAAGACTTAATCGAGGAAGTTTTATACATCCAGAAATTGGATACAACTTTAGAATGACCGATTTACAAACTTCAATAGGATTAGTCCAACTTGAAAAATTCCCTTACATTGTTGAAAAAAAGGCTGAAATTTTAGCTAGATATAAAAAATATTTAAACCCAAATTTAAGGATTATTGAACCTAACCCAAATTCATCTCACATCCCATTCAGAGTTTGTATTTTAATTCCTGGAGGAAGTCAAAAGCTTATGGAATATATGAGTGAAAATGAAATTGAAACTAGAACTTTCTTTTATCCTTTACATAAACAACCTTGTTATGAAGAAAAATCATTTTGGAAAATATTCAAGAAAAAAACAAATTTTGATGTATCTGAAAAAATGTACAATGAGGGTGTTTGTCTTCCATCTTGGGTTGGAATTAGTGAAGAAGACATAAAATATATTTGTGATAAAATTAATGAATTTAAATTATGAAATTAGAATTTAGTAAAGTTTTTGGTAAAGATGTTGCAATAATTGAACCTCCGATTCATAGAGATTTTAGAGGGGAGTATACTGAAACATGGAACATAGAAAATTATAAAGTATTAGGTCCTGATGGAAATGGTGTTGAATGGAAACAAGATGATATTAGCGTTTCATGGAGAAACACTTTAAGAGGGTTCCATGGTGACGAAAGAACATGGAAACTTATATCCTGTTTACAAGGTCATTTATACCAAGTCATTGTGGACATGAGACCAGATAGTCCAACATATTTAAAATGGGAGTCATTTACTTTAAATGATAAAAATAGATTACAAATTTTAATTCCACCTATGTTTGGAAACGCTCATTTAGTAATGAGTGATATCGCAACATTCCATTATAAACAATCAACATTATATGAGGGACAAGGAAAACAATTTACAATAAAATGGGATGACCCAAAGATTGGAGCGTTTTGGCCAATAACAAATCCAATATTATCTGAACGTGATATAAATGTAAAATACCTATGAAAAAAATATTAGTAACTGGTGGTGCCGGATATATCGGCAGTGTTCTAGTACCTAAATTATTAGAGAAAGGATATCAAGTATGTGTCTATGATAGTCTATTGTTTGGTGGAAATAGTTTATTCGGATGTTTTATTAATCCAAATTTTAGTTTTGTTGAAGGGGATATTAGAGACACAGAAAAATTAAAAAAATCTATGGATGGTGTAGATGTTATTATACATCTTGCAGCTATTGTAGGATATCCTGCTTGTCAAAAAAATCCAGAACTAACAAAAGAAATTAATTTAGAAGCAACAAAAAGACTTGTTGATTCTGTGAAACCAAATCAATACGTTTTATTTGGTTCAACAGGAAGTAACTATGGAGCCGTTAAGGATGGTTTTTGTACTGAAGAGACCCCATTAAATCCGTTAAGTTTATATGGTGAAACAAAAACAGAAGCCGAAAAATACCTAATACAAAATTGTAATTCAACGGCATACAGATTTGCAACCGCATTTGGTTTATCTCCAAGACTTAGATTAGATTTATTGGTTAATGATTTTGTTAATAAGGCGGTCAATCAAAAGTATATTGTTGTTTATGAGTCTCATTTTATGAGAACTTTTATTCACGTAAATGACATTGCTCGTTCTTTTATTTTCGCAATTGAAAATGAAGAAAAAATGAGAGGTCAGGTTTATAATGTTGGTGGAAACAATATGAACTATAGTAAAAGAGATATTTGTGATTTAATACAGAAAAAAAACAATTATTACTTACATCTTGCAGATATAAGTGAAGATGCCGATAAAAGAGATTATGTTGTTTCCTATGACAAGATTAAGAAATTAGGATTTGAAACAACTATAAGTATAGAAAAAGGAATTGATGAATTAGTGAAAGGTATCAAATGTATAAAATCAAACGACCCATATTCTAACGTATAATATTATGTATTCAGAAAAACTTTCAACCTATTATGATAATTTATATTCCCAAAAAGATTATAAATCAGAATGCGATTTAATTATAAAATATTCAAAAACAAAAGATTCTCTTTTAGATATTGGATGTGGTACTATGACCCATAGTATTATTTTATCAGATTTTTTTAAAGATGTTTTATCAACGGACTTATCAGCACCAATGATTAATGTTGGTATTAAAAAAATAACTGAAAAAGGAATTAATAATGTAACAACATTTAACGGACCAATTTCTGATATTAAATTAAACACACCGTTTAATACAATTATTTCTATGTTTAATGTGGTCAACCATATCAATACTGTAAATAACCTTATATCATATTTTAAAACCGTGTCAAATCTTTTATCAAAAGATGGGGTTTTTATATTTGATTGTTGGAACGGAACAGCATGTAGAATCAACCCTCCAAAAGAAATTATGGAAAAAAGTATTTCTCACGATTTTTATACAATTTTAACTAAAACAAAAACCGAAACTAATCTTTTTGAATCTTGGTCACTAATGAATACCGATGTTAACCTATATTTTGAAAGTGAATTGGTTGACAATTTTTCATTTAGTCTCCTACAAAAATTATGGACTCCTGATGTATTAAAAGATATCTGCGAAATGTGCGGACTTTCCGTTGTTAAAATAATACCATATTTTGATGATTCTATTTTAGCAAATGAAAAAGACTACAGATTAACTTTTATTTGTGAAAAATTAAATTAAATGAAATACAATGAAGAAAATAGTAGTGTTAGGTGGTGGGGGATTCATAGGAGGACATTTATCTAAAAGACTAAAAGAAGAAGGTAATCATGTTAGAATTTGTGACATTAAAAAACACCAATACTTCTATCAAGATGAAATATGTGATGAATTTATATTAGGGGATTTAACAGACCCTAAGGTCGTAGATTTGGTCATTGAAGAAGGGGTTGATGAAGTATATCAATTGGCTGCCAGCATCAGTAAAAACGACTCAATTTTAATTCATAACTCAGTGACAATTAATCTAAACGTATTTAAAGAATGTGTTAAGAAAAAAGTTAAAAAGGTACTCTACTCTTCTTCAGATTGTGAGGAAAATTCCGAATACGGATGGGAAAAATTATTCTCTGAAAAAATGTTTTTATCATACCATAAAAATTATGGGTTGAATGTTAGAATTGCAAGACTTCATAACATATTTGGACCTCAAGGTGATTGGAAAGTGGATAGAGAAAAGTTACCAACAGCAATTTGCAAAAAAGTTATAGAATCTAAAAATAAAGATGTTATCGAGGTGTGGGGTAATGGTCAACAAACTACATCATTCCTTTATGTTGATGAATGTGTTGAGGAGGTTTTAAAATTAATGGAAAGTGATTTTACAGGACCTGTCAATATTGGTAGTGAAGAAATGGTTACAATTAATCAATTGGCTGAATTAGTAATTCAAATTTCAAGAAAAGATTTATCTATCAAAAATATTGATGGAGATAAGTTTACTAAAAAATATGGTGTAAAATCAAGAAACTCAGATAACAAACTTTATCGGGAGAAAATTGGGTTGGAAGTTAGTCAACCTTTATCTGTTGGAATAACAAAAACATTTATTTGGATGAAATCGCAGATAGACACTTTTGAAAAAGAAACTCTATGGATATATGAAAGTCCTGATGGAGGAAAAACCACTTATAAAAGAGAACCACTCAAAATAGAAAGAATTAAAATAAACTAATATGATTACAATACCGGTAAGTGTTGGAGAATTAATTGATAAATTATCAATTCTTCACGTAAAACGATTAAAAATTTCTAATGAGGAAAAATTAGAGTATGTTAATAAAGAATTTGAACTATTATATAACATATCATCTTATTACTTAAATAATCAAGAAATTGAAAACTTATATCATCAATTAGTTGAAATTAATAAAAAATTATGGGATATAGAAGATAAACTCAGGGTTATTGAATCTGAAAATAATTTTGACTCAACATTTATAGAATTAGCAAGAAAAGTATACTTCACAAATGATGAAAGGTTTAGATTAAAAAATGAAATTAATTTAATTACTTCATCTGAAATTAGAGAAATGAAAGACTACAAAAAATATTAAATTTTAAAACCACCTAATGGGAAAAATAACAAGAAGAAATAGTTCATCACAAATACCAAATGAAGAAGGTAAAATTGTAAAAACCAAAAAACAATTAATTTGTTCAATAATAAAAAGGAAAACTAAACAAAAGTTTTTATCTGAAAGTCAAAAAGAATACTACGAAAAATTAATTTCAAATCAAATTACAATATGTTCAGGGCCAGCAGGAGTTGGTAAAAGTTTTATCGCAATGAAATGTGCGATAGATTTATTATCTGACCCTCAAAATTCATATGAAAAAATTATTATTGTAAGACCAGCGGTTGAAGCAGAAGAAAAACTTGGTTCTTTACCAGGTAATGTTGAAGAAAAATTGGACCCTTATATCTTTCCATCATATTATCTGTTAAATAAAATTATTGGAAAAGAAACGAGAGAACAATTAAAAGAGATTGAGGCTATTGAAATTTTTGCTTTGGCTTATATGAGAGGTATGAATATTGATAATTCAATTCTTATATTTGAAGAAGCTCAAAATTCAACTCCTAGTCAAATGAAATTATTAGTAACAAGAATTGGTTTTAATTCTAAATTTTTTATTTCAGGTGATTTAGAACAATTTGATAGACATAAAGATAAAACACAAACAGGACTTTGGGACGCTATGAAAAAATTTAGAGAATTACCAAGTATTGGTGTTCATGAGTTTGGAGAAAATGATATTGTTAGAAATCCTTTAATAACACAAATTTTAAAAAGATACGAAGAATGAGAATTGGTATAGAAATTAATGGAGTTTTAAGGGACACTTTAAAAAAAATCCAACAAGAATACGAAAAATGGTATCTTAATGAAAATTGGAAAGAAATGGAATTTATTGAAAATGAAAAAGACATTGATAGAAAAGTTATATCAGATGTTACGTCATTAGATTTGAAAAAACATCTAGAATTTAAAAATGAAGATGAAATATATGACTTTCTTTATAAGGAACATACTATGGAAATTTTTGGTCACGCCAGTTCTGTTGAATACAATAGTGTAAATGATTTAAATGATTTTTATGTTGATATGAGAGATAACCATGAAATTATTATTGTTTCTGACGAAATAGGAAAATCAAAACCAGCATCATTATTTTTTTTAGCTAAGTTTGGATGTCTATTAGAACAAGTTAAATTTTATAGTGAAAGTACAATTAATTCTCTTTGGGATTCTGTGGATGTTTTACTTACTGCGAATCCTAATTTATTATTAAAACATCCTGATAATAAAGTTGTTATAAAATATAACACATTTTATAATTCGGATATAAAAACTGAGAACTCAATTTCTACATTGAAAGAACTCAAAACTAAAATAGAAAATTTAAATGATTAGCTTACTTGGAGAAAATTATTATGTGGACTTAGATGAACTTGAATCTTATATTGATATGACTAATGAAGTTTCAGTGGAACCAACAAGTGGCTCTACTGAAATGAGAATCAATATAATTAAATTTGAAATGGTTAAAATGTTAATGGAAGTAGTACTAAGTGAAAACGAAGAATTAGATGAAAAATTAGGGATAAAATCAGCATCCAAAACAACTATACCGTTTAGACTAGCGTTCAATAGTTTATTAAATAAAAAACTTATCAATCATTATTAATATGGGAAATTTAGCAACAGACAAAATTCAAGAGTCTATAAAGACATTAAGAAATAAAAAATCAAGAATTTATTTATTCACACAAGATACTAAAGGAAATGCAAAAGCGTCTATAAAATACATTTATGACATTGCGTTAACTCTAAAAAGAAATGGATTTAATCCAATAATTTTACATGAAAAAAATGATTATACTGGTGTAGAATCTTGGATGGGTAAAGAGTATATGGAAGAATTACCTCACAAATCAATTGAAGGACAAGATTTAGAAATCAGTCCTGAAGATTTTTTTGTTTTACCTGAAATATTTGGGTATATAATGGACCAAATAAAACAATTACCATGTGCTAAAATTGTGTTAACACAATCTTACGCTTACATGTTAGAAACATTACAACCTGGTCAAACATGGGCACAATTTGGATTCTTAAAATGTATTACAACATCAAATAAACAAAAAGAATATGTTGAAAGAATAATGAGACAATCTTCTTTTGATATTCTACCACCTTACATATCTGAGAGTTATGTGCCAAGAAACTTACCTGCAATGCCAATTGTCGCAATTCATACAAGAGAACAAAGTGATGCAATTAATTTAATAAAATCTTTTTATCTTAAATTTCCACAATACAGATGGTTTACATTTAGAGATATGAGAGGGTTATCTGAAAAAGAATTTTCAAAGGCTTTAAAAGAATGTTTCTTAAGTGTTTGGATTGACGATAAAAGTGGATTTGGAACTTTCCCGTTAGAATCAATGTCATGTAATGTACCATGTTTAGGTAAAATACCTGATTTGTCACCAGAATGGATGACTGAAGATAATGGTATTTGGGTAACTGATTTAACTATGATGACAGATTATATTGCAGATTTCATACAAAATTGGTTGGAGGATAATATTAAACCAGATCTTTTTGAAAATATGAAAGCTACTGCTAAACAATTTAGCGATAAACAAGAATTTGAATCAAAAGTAATCTCTTTATTTGAAGGATATTTAAATACCAGAGCTGATTCATTTGAACAACAAATATCAAAAACAGAAGAATAATATGAATAACAAATTATCAATATCGGTTATATTACCTTTAAAATCATCCAAAGCAAGAAATTTTGATGAGTACTTTGAAAAGGCAATTACTTCACTAAAAAACCAAAAAACTCAAATTGAGGAACTTGTAATAGTTCATTCTCAAGAAGAAAGTTTAGTAACATTATTAGGGTCATATGACTTTGGTAATTTAAATGTAACTAAATTAATTTGGGATAAAGAACCGAATTATTCTGAACAGATTAATTACGGTATAAAAGAAGCTAAAGGAACTTGGATTTCTATTTTTGAATTTGATGATGAATATGCATCAATATGGTTTAAAAATGTTTCAACATATATTCAAGCTTATCCTGATGTTCAAGTATTCCTACCAGTTGTTGTAGATACAGACGAAAAAGGGGGGTTTGTAGGATTTACAAATGAAGCAACATTTGCGGCAAATTTCTCACAAGAAATGGGTTATTTAACTAATGAAACATTACAAGACTATCAAAATTTCCAAACAGCAGGTTCTGTAATTAAAAAATCTGTTATTGAAGATTTTGGTGGATTTAAGGGATCAATCAAACTTACATTTGTATATGAATTTTTATTAAGATTAACTTATAATTCAGTATCAATTATGACAATTCCAAGATTGGCATACAAACATACTAACTTAAGAGAAGGTTCAATATTTTGGAATTATAAAAATAGTGAACCAAAGATGTTAGAAGATGAAGTTAAATTTTGGGTGGCGACTGCAAAAAAAGAATATTTTTTTACTGACGATAGAGTCATAAAATACCAATCACAAAATGTATAATGATAGAAACACTATCTGCAGTTACAGAAGTACTGTCTGCTGCAACAGAAGATGTTTCTTCAAAAAAAAGAGGAAGAAAAGCAGTTAAAGAAAATTATTTTGATGTTAGAGAAGAAACTGCAGTAAGAAATTTTTTACTTGCGGAATCTTCATATGACAAAAATAAAATTTATAATCAATTTTTAAAAGCTCCTCTTGATAAGATGATTTCATCAATTATTAGACGATATAAATTGTATCGTAAAGATATGGATTTTAATGAAATTCATACTGATACTCATTCATTTTTAATGACTAAGGTTGATAAATTTAAGCCAGATAAAAATAAAAAAGCTTATTCTTATTTTGGAACTATTTGTAAAAATTATTTAATGGGTCAAATCATTAAAGACCAAAAAGAAACAAATAGAAAAATATCATATGAAGATATATCATCAAGTTTAGAACAAAGACCTGATATGAGTTATAGAATTGACGATGATATTATTGAGAGTGACGCCATTATTATAAAATATTTACAAGAACTAAAAGACTTTATTGATTCTGAAAATCTTAATGAAAATGAAAAAAAATTAGGTTATGCGTTAATTGATTTATTTGATAATTATCAAACTATATTTTCAGGAGCAGATAATAATAAATTTAATAAAAATGTTATTTTGTTATCCCTTAGAGAAATGACTAATTTAAGTACTAAAGAAATTAGAAGTTCAATCAAAAGATTTAAAAAATTATATATTGTGATTCAAACTAGAATGAAAAATTAATAAAAAAGTATTTATCAGTATGCCTAGACCACAAAGAAAAGAAATTAATTTTAGTAAAGAGTCCATCTTATCACTCATGCAAGAAATCTATAATGAGTTAGTGGAACAAAGAAATACTGCAATAAGGATTCAAAATAAAATGTTAGCAATGTTGAAAGACCCTGAAGACATGACAACAATTGGTCCAGTGATTGAAAAACAACAAAAAATTGTAAATGATTGTGTTGAAAAAAAATTAAGTCTTTCCAAACTTCAATCAGGAATTTGGGAGAAATCAAATACGAATACCGAATCTTTTACATTATCTGACTTGGATGATGATTTAATTCAAAATTTAATTGATAAAGATGTATCTAAAGAAGAAAATTATAAATTAAAGTAAAATGGCATCACCAGATATATCTCAAGGATTTAAAGATGTGGGTAATCAAATAGATGCTATTAAAGTTTATAACGCCACTAATCAAGCAGAAAAGAGTATTTTAAATAAGGCAGGAAATTCCACATCACAAGCTGCATCAAAAATTTCAAAAGGATTAACCAGTATTGCAGATAAACAAAAAAGATTTGAAAGAGATGCTCCAACATCTATGGATGAACTTTTAAATTTATTTGGTAAAACTAATGGACAAGGTCCAGAATCTTTTAAATATTTAAGAAAAAAATTCTTGGAAGCTTCAGTTAAAATTGAACCTGAGATAAAAAATATTATTTCAAAGAATACATTAAATGCATTAGGTTGTTCTCAACAACAAACTTTTAAAGGATTTAGTAGATCTCAATATCAACAAATTGGATCGATGCAACAACTTCCTGTTCAACAAGGAATTTATATTCCAGTTCAAAGTTTAGATTTTTTTGGTAATTTAAAAAATTCTCCTGATTCTCCTGTAGGAAAATCTTACTATGAAGAATCTACTCCATCAACATCAACAGAATTTAAACCATTTAGTGGAGAAGTTCCATTCCCAATGAATAAAGAACTTTATCAAAGAATGGATGCAACAAATGTTAATAGATCTTTTAAACAAGAATATGGACAACTTTATAAAGGAAGTTCAGGCCAAGATTTATTTGATATTCAATATACAAAAACTAATGAATTTGGTGTTAGTGGTGATTACTATAGAGTAATATTAATCGATAGAGAAAGTAATCCATCAGGATTAACTGCAAATAAAGTGGGTGAATTTATCAACGATTATTTTTCTACAATTAATTTGGTAGATTCCACAGATATTACTCTACAACTTGTTAATTTACTTTCAGGTGCTATAAATACAAAGGCAAACCTTGGACCTGCAGATATTGGAAATCAATCATCTTTTGCTTTAATTGCTCAAAGAATTTTAGGTCTTTGTTTTGATTTTAGAAGACAAATTGATGTAAGCGGTGTTGCAAAAGTTGCAGAATTAGATGGAGTTGATGATGCCTTTTTTGAACCTACAGAATCTGATTTAAGAAATATAGATATTATTATTAATAATGTTCAAAATGGTGTAATGGAATTTGAGGATTGTAATAATATTAAATTGCCGGTAGATTATGAATCCTTAACAGAACAGTTAGGTAATTTTAGATTAGAACAATCGGGATTGACTTCAGAACAAAAAGTAGTTGCAATGGAAAATATTATTGATAGTATTTCCCAAAATCCATCTTGGAAATTATTCGTTCCTGCTAATTTTAATGCCAGTGTTTCAATTAATACTAACGTATTAAAGAAAATTCCTTTAGCCGTAGCTGCAGGTGTATTAACACCAAAAACATTATTACCTATTTTCATTATGTTATCTGTTTTACAAACAAGTGCCACAAATAGTCTTAATCAAGCAATAACATCAGTTAATACAAATATTGCGTCAGGTAATACACTTGGTAATAAAACAAATAACGTTATTAATAATGGAGTTGATTTTTTAAGTAAATTTAGAACATTTAATATTAATGTTATATCAGAAATAGGTGCAATTTATTTAAAAGCTCTTTTTGAAATTTTAAAAAAAGATATAATTAATTTATTATCAATAATAATTGGGGATATTGCTAAAAACAAAATATCAACAAGATATGCAATAATTTTAAGATTAATTGGATTCATAACAACAATTGTACAATTGATTAAAGATTTTAGGGAATGTAAATCTTTATTAAATGACATTCAGGCTCTTTTAAGTTTAATTAATGGATTACCAATTAAAAGACAAAAAATTCCATTATTTTTAATGCCATTTACAGATTTTTTACCTGGTACAGATCCATCTAGATCAAGTGTAAATACACTTCAAATTTTACAAAAATTAGGTGTTCCAACAGGAACATTACCTGATGGTTCTCCAAATATAATGAATTTTTATATGAAGGCAATTCATAAAGGTGCCCATAAAGAAAAAACAGAAAATGGTGTTACTGATTCAGTAACACTCGGAGCAACTGGAGTTTCATTTACATATAGTAAAGATATATAATATGACTAAGGAAGAATTTAATAAAATAATTGAAGACCAAAAAGATTTAAAAAATTTACCCAATAATAATTTAATTACTATGATGGATATATTATCATTAGAATTCGATGAGGTTAAAAAAAATCTTATTTCAATGACATTTCATTTAGATAAAATAGAAGAGTTATATGATAATTCTTTAAAAGAATACCAAAGTAGATCGTAATGAGTAGACCAATATTTTTTCAAGTTTTAGTTTTAGATAATAACGACCCTCTTATGTTAGGCAGAATAAGAGGAACTTTAATTACGGATAATTATGCTGACATAATAAGAAGTTTTGATGATCCACCTTGGAATGAAGCTAAAGATGCTTGGACTTCAAGAGATCCTTTTATATTTAATCCATTATTACCATATTTTATTTATCAAGTACCAAAGGTAAATGAGTTGGTACAAATAATGTATGTGAATAGAGATTTCAAATATCAAAATCAGTTCTACGTACAAAATAGTTTTTATTCTCCA
>ENA-OSIY01000125-OSIY01000125.1-marine-metagenome-genome-assembly--contig:-NODE-125-length-42918-cov-8.760977_pt1 | contig 42918 bp, 38 predicted proteins | sample MGYA00237884_ERZ534233 | MGnify/ENA primary metagenome ERZ534233 (study PRJEB26412, sample SAMN06343840) | marine metagenome | isolation source: estuarine water | place: USA: Columbia River Estuary... | reverse complement strand
TCCTGTGGCAACACCCACAATCTTGTCTTTTCTAAGTATGCTAATAGTTTCGTCAACTGGATATTCCTTTCCCATGTCTGTGCCAAGATATGCGCCTGGCCACGTAACTTGCTCACCGAAGAAGGCTGCTACTCCGCCAACACTACTACCAGCATCTCCTGGGTTTGGCATGATCCATACATTATCCCAATCTCCTGTGATCTCGCTGTTGGCCACACAATTAAGGGCACAGCCGCCCATTAATACAATGTTCTTACTGGATAAATTTGTTCTTGCCCATCGACTAATACCTTGTAATATTTCAGTATACACTTGTTGGACTGCGGCTGCCAAATCAAATGTATCTTGTTGGCTGAGTAAATCTAAACGCCAATCCAAACAGCCGCGATGTAAGTTACGTTTAAATTTAACTTCGGGTCCGTTAATTACACTAAAGAAATCTTCGTATATAGCGGCTTTATATTTGTTGGCGTCACCATAAGCTGCCATGCCCATTAGAATATATTCTTCTTCGTTGGGCTTTAAGCCTATGCGTTGTGTCATTGCACTGAACCAAAGTCCAAGACTATCCGGATAACCCTGGGTATAAACTTTCTTTAAATCGTTGCCAGCACCCTGCCATACTGTCAATGTTTCAAATTCTCCAATACTGTCAATAACAACAACAGTGGCATCTGTTAATCCGCTGGTATAATATCCTGCGGCCGCATGACTTTTATGATGTTCGCCGAAGTGCAAAGGTTGTGTTAAATTATATTTTGCAAGATACGCTTTAACATCATTTTCTTTAGTTCTATCGCCTTGCCCTGCCATAAATTGTCTAGCAGTTTTTAAGTCTGAGTTTTCATACCAAACAATTAAGTCTGGTTTTCCGTATTGTTCTGCATCCTGTATAATACCTGCACACAAGTCGCCGTCGTTTTTAATACCCGAATAGCGTTCGCTGTGTGCCGCAAATTGTAATTGTTTATCGTGCCAAACACTAACAGCGGCGTCATGGCTGTTGGCACTAATTCCCCAAATGTTCATCGGTATATAAAAGGATCTCGTTTGCGTAGTTCTTCTAAGCGTTTTTTAAGTTGTTCTTCCCATAGTAATTCTTCTGGGGTTTTTTCTTTTTCTTCTACAACAGGCTTGTGTTCTTCTTGTTTATCGTTTTCCATAATAGCTCCTTGCACATTATTTATAGGTTAACATCTAACCATTCCTTGATAATTTTAGCATATTCTATATGTGCAAAGTATCCGGGGTGACCGTCCATGACTATGGAATTAGTTTCATGTTTAATCTGTTTTTTATTATTAATACACCAATCTATTAAGTTTAAATCATTGTTATCATAACTAATAACATCAGTTTCATCGTAATTTGCTTTATAATGTACAGCCCTAAGACCATCCATAATTTTAATTGCTATACCTGCTCGTTTACAAAAAGAATACAATCCTGCTAAATTTCTTTCATTGGCTTTGAAATGTTCCATTCTATTATGAAACTTTTCATAATACCATTTAAAATCTTCTTGCACATCATCTACGTCAGGTGGGTAAGGAAAGTAATTAGTAGTTGCTGCTTTGAAACCATTTTCACCATCATTCATTAAGAAATATTCTTTCCATGGATTATAATATACATCCACTCTGCTTTGATCTGGAGTTTCTAGTATTATAAAAAACTTATGTCTATTATCCCAGTTATTTTCAATGAACTCATAGGTATTTCGTATAGCTCTGTCTAAGCCTCCGCCCTGCATGGCATGATTATGACAGGGTATATCAATTAACTCTGATAAGCGTGTGCCCCAATTTACTTCTTCGCAATTATTCCATTCAACATTATAATGTTCCTTGTAATAAGGAACCATTAATTCTCGAGTCCACGCTAATTGGCCATTACCTTCAAAGCCGCCACCTTTAGTATGCGAACTACCATTAACATAAAAGTATTCATAACTTTTATAATTAGTTGACATAGTATAGTTCTGGATATTCTACAATAACATGTACGCCGCCTTGCTCATAGGCATTTTTATATGTGCTAAGAATATCGTCTTTGTTTAACAAGTTATGAAACTCAATGTGTGGGCACATACTTTTAAACTCCTCAAAGTAATTGCCTTTATGTTGATGTCCGGGATCAAGCGGCTTATCACTGCCCTTGCCTAATCTAATGATTAAATTAAGTTTACTACCAGTCATGAGTTCGAACTTGTCAACGTGGTTAATTAATTGATTGGCTGCTAGAATGATAAAGTCCCAACGTGGGTAAAATGTTATTACTGTTTTACCAGTCATTGCGATTCCCATGCTCATGCCCATTTGTGTTTCTTCCATTACAGGAAGCTCAATCATTTTGTCTTTGCTAACATTTCCCAATGTTGTGCTCATTGGATTACCTGCATAAATGATTTGTTGTCCTATAAAAACTGTATTATCTTTTTCTCCCAAAAAGGTCATAGCATCAGTTAATGCGTCCTTGTATGGTGTTAATTGTGGTGCTGTCATTTTTTTCCTTGTATATATGTAATTATGTTATTGGCAATGATTTTATGGCACAATAACGAGGGATGATTGTCCGTTGGTGGTATCTCGAAATTTTGATAATCTGTGCTCAAAGTTAACCCTGGATTATTATCTATCATTTTTTCTATACTATGATACATTGTTCCTAAATAATCAAATGTAATCATTCTAGAAGCTAAATAATCGTCCTTTGACATGTGTGCTACCAAGTCTTCTGACCATGTCATGATATATGTTTTTATGCCCAGACTATCTATGTATTTTAATAAATCTTTGTATGCAAGTACATCATTTAGCTTACATTGATCTATAAAAGTATCAAGGTTTATCTTTTCTTGTTGCAAGTATTCATTTAGTTCATCAGTATGATTTTCCATTAGATCCCATACTTGCATTGGTCCTATCGATTTATCACCAATATTTAACATTATATCTGTTCTAGTCCAAGCAGTACACTGTAATATAAATGAGTTTATATCTGAGGATTTATAGGATCTAAACGTTGGCACCTTCTCTTTTCCTATAATACATTCATCGTCTTTATTAAAAGCATGGTCGCGCCAGTAAGTAATAATAGCATCTCGGGATCCGCCATTTTTATAATGCACAACTTCGAAAGTATCAAAATAATCTGCTACTATTCTTGCAAATCTTCTTTTGTGTGCGGCTTTTCTATCAGTGAAATGAACTAAATTTTCATTGTAAGAATTAAGAGTCTGTTCAATGGTACTAGGTAAGTTATTATAATACCACAACCCTTGCCCCCAAGTAAAGCTACAGCCAGCAAAGGCTATGCCTTTAGTAACCTTATCTGATCTAAGTTTCATAATATATTTTTTGATTGTAATAATGGAAACAAAACCTTATTACACCAGTATTCAGATCCAGTAGTCCCAGGGTGAAAACCATCTTTAGAAAAATAATCATTATTGCCGTTTAATTGTTTTCTTTCGTCGTGTGTGACATTGTAAACTTTATTTCTTGGAACATTGATTAATTCATGTAATGTTTCAAACATACCTTCTTTAATTGTATTCTCATTATCTAATTGTTTATAAAGATAATTTATGATCTGATGGTCTTTATGTTGTTCTATATCTTGATAAACATGATCCATGAAGAATTGATTGATTAATTGTATTCCTTTTAACCTGCACAAATTTTGTAAAAATATGATATTTTCTAAACTAGCATGAACCTTACCAACGCCATGACCGTGGAATCCATCTAACATATAATGTTGTTGTACAAATGCCATTTGGCAATCACTACCATTTACAGTAGTATACCAACCACTGTCTGGATTATATGGGAATTCACTGCCGCTAGCAGTTTTAAAATATTTTGGATTTTCACCATGGCTATTTTTTAAATCCAAAAACATAGGATCCATGCCACCATTGAAGTGGACCATGTTTTTTGTAATTTCATTGATAACCATATCGTTGTCAATATACCAAGACTTCCTAAAAGTACCACTCCACATTACTGCAACAAAAATATCTGCGGGCATGACGCCTTGTTCTAGTAATTCCATTATTGTCAATGAAACTTTCTTTTGAATCATTTCTTGGCCGTGACCATTGTACCCCACATGTAATGCTATAAGATTGGGGTGTTTATCCCGTAGTTTGTTTTCTAATACTTCTATCCAATTCAATGGCGAACTTTCATGTCCCCAATGATGACTAAAACTACATCCGCTGGTTATTAGATATCTCATTTAAATCCTAATTTTGTCAAATGTTCAATGATATTATCAGCCATCACACTATGCATTTTTAGACTAGGGTGATGATCTTTTGGCGTATCTTTAAAGCTAGCAACATCAGTTTTAATAATCATTTCACTGTGTGCATTCATCAGTGCTTCCATAGAGTTATAAGTTTTGCCTTCATAGGTTAATCTTAATAGTCTTTGATTCAGCCATGGATCTTTTTCGATTCTACTAATATACTCGTCGCCCACTGCTTCATGATTATAAACTTCGGGCCATAGTATTAATGTAGACTTAACGCCATTGTTTTCAAACTCCATTAAAAAGTTTTTAACTCTTTCAACGTTTTCGTCAATGTATTGCACTAACCACTGATCCCAAGTTAAATTTTGTAATTTTAACCAACGACCAAATCTTTCCGGCCATTCTTCACAACCAGGGCCACCTAATACAATGTTCATTGGAACCTCATGTCTTTGCCCATCTATTTCAACAATAATATTATCCCGGTGCCATTGTGTTAATTGAAAAAATACATGACCAAACTCGCTGTACTCATATTCTTTTATAGTATGATCAGGTCCGCTAGGCATGTTATTAAACGAACTTCTCCACCAGCGAATAGCACTAAGATTGGCGCCACCATTACATGGATGTACTACTTCCCATGTTTTAAAATGATTAGCTACTAGTCTAGGAAACCTAACAGTTTCCATAAATCTTCTATGCGCCGCGGTAATAAGTGCAGCATCATATGAATCAGGTGCGGGTTCTTTTAGCGTGGGTAGGTTACTATAATAGTATAGGCCTTGCCCCCAGGTAAAACTACATCCAGCAAACAATAATCCTTTTACGACTCTAGCATTATCATTTGCAATCATTACTTACTGCCAATATTCTCTGGCCAACTAATTTCCCAGTCTTTAAAGTCTGCTGCCAAGCAGTCTACTTTATAGTCCTTGCGGCCGCCCACGCTTTCTTGTATTACGTTCTTGGCTGTATTACGAATACCATTTAAACCGTGTGTTAGTTCTAAATTATTACCATCTTTAATACCACGACGATAATTACTTTCGTTGTGCCAAATGTGCAAATTCATTTGACTGACAACTATGATGGCACGAATAATATCAGCGGTAATTTCAGCGTTTTGGTCTTTTAATATTATTTGTATATCATGTACGATATCTGAAATTTCTTCGCTGTATTCCTGTTTGTATTCAGGAATAAAGACTTCTTTGAGTTGAACGATGCTTAAACGATCAACTAAATCTCCTAGTGTATGCAAGTATTTTCTCTCAGTCATAAATTTGTAAAGTTCCGGTTATTGAATGGAACAGTCATTTGATATGCACTAATTAGTTGCTTGATACCGTAGTCTAAATCAAACATAGGCTTCCATCCTAATCTTTCTAACTTAGCGTTAGAAACTACGTAATTTCTTTTATCAAAGTCTTGTTTAAATTCATCTTGCTTAATTACTAATGCAGGAAGTTGTTCTTTGATTTTTTCAGCTAGTTCTAATTTACTTATATTAGCAGAACTTAAACCCACATTATATACTTGTCCACGGCAAGTATCATAATTATCAATCATGAATTCAAATGTTCTAGCTATGTCCTGTACGTGAATATAGTTACGTTTAAAGTTTGCTTCAAACAATACCATATATCCATCTACCACTGCTTTGTAAACAAAGTCATTGACCAGCAAATCTTGTCTCATTCTTGGGCTTACACCAAACACAGTAGCAAGTCTTAGAATGACGCCATTACCTTTTTTAAGCACGTAATCTTCTGCGTCGCATTTAGTTTGTGCGTATAAGCTTAGTGGCTTAAATGGACTTTCTTCAGTGATGATATTTTCACTGCTGCCATATTGACTATTTGTATTGGGCAATATCAGCATTTGATCATCACGTAATACATCTACAATATTTTTAATTTGTTCGTAGTTAACTTGTACTGTTAAATCTGGATTTGCTTTACAAGCGGGCATACCGACAATGGCTGCCAATGGGATAACAACATCTGCTAGTGCAACTTGCTCTGTCAATAAATCTTCGTCCCTGACATCACCTGCAATGAAATGAAATTTGGATTGCTTAAAAAGATGTAATAAACTTGTTTGTTTGTACATCAGGTTATCTAAAACAGTAACTCGATGTCCTTTAAACAATAAGTGTTCAGCTAATGTGGAGCCAATATAGCCTGCTCCGCCTGTAATTAAAATTTTCAATTTAACGTTCCTTATTTAATTTAAAATGAATGGTATATCCTTTGTAGGCAGCGTGTTTATTATTATAGGTCTTAATATGTTTTAAACCATATTTTTCTGCCATGCTAATAAAAGGATCAGTATTACCTGCTTCGGACAATAATACATCAGCATCATCTGATAACTTATCTACAATGTTAGCAAAAAATTCTTCGTGTATACTATAACCATCATCAACACCAATTCTTGCACCGTGTGCAAACAATTCGGATGTGGTTAAATGTTCAAACGTTTCTTTCCAGTATGCCATAGAATCATTATGAGGTGGATTTGATACTACTAAGTCAATGTTCTCGAAAGGCAAATCTTTTACATTGTCTGACACATAGCCAAATACTTTATCTGACAGATTATTTGCCTCTGCATTTTTAATGCAACTATCAATGGCCGGTGCATATGTATCACTGAGAAATAAATTTTCACAGTGGCCTGTGCCTAAAATTTCAAAGCCTATATACGCAGGACCGGCACACCACTCAAAGCAATTCTTATATTTTTTACCCAGTTGACCCAATATGTCAATGAAATCCAGCCTGGCAGAAATTCCGCCGCCATCCATATATGTATCATATGTGATGACAATACCCGAATCTAGTCTAAGAATTGCTTCTGTCATTTGTTAAATTCTGCTTTGTTTTCCAAGTACCAGTCATGAGTGCGTTTTAAGCCTTCTTCGATACTAACTTTTGGTGCCCAACCTAATGCTGCCATAATCTTTGTACTGTCAATTTTACGCACAGGAATCATGCTTGGCTTGCCGCTGACATATTCAATAGGGTTAGTATTGTTAACAATGGCTTTCATTTTGTCTAATACTTCTTTAACGCTGTAGACCGTGTTAGAGCCAATGTTAAATGTATCGTGGGTTTCTTGCTTTTCAATAACCAGTTGCAATGCTTCGACGAAGTCATCAATGTACAATAAGTCACGTAGTTCACTGCCGTCACCCCAGACTGGGATAGGATTTAAATTATCTGCTACTTTGCGTATTGTAGCGGGAGTTACATGGCACTTATCAAAGTCAAACTTGTCATGTGGACCATATAAGTTTGCAGGACGAATAACAACAGTTAGCATCTTGTTTGGCAAATACTTTGAATATAATTCGCATTGTACTTCTGCATAACGCTTCATCCAACCCACTGGGAAGTATACTGGATATGGTTCGTCAAATAAGAAATCTGTTTCACGAACTGGCTCATCACCTTTTGGCGGATAAACTGTGTTACTGCTAATGAAAATATATTTCTTAACATTGTTACGATATGCGCCGTCGATCAAGAAATTATTCATTGCAACGTTTGGAGTAACGTGCGCCAATGGATCTAGTACTGTGTCAACTGCGTTACTTGTGCTTGCGGCAGCATGAATAACTACATCGCAATCTTTGGTAACGGTTAAACAATCGTTGTATTCTCTTAGATTGCCGCTAACGTATTCAACCGAGCTATGTGGTGAGCGTGGTTTTCTTGTGTGAAGGTGTACTCTGATATTTGTGTAGCCTTCATCTACTAATTTATTTGTTAAGTTTTGTCCAACCAGGCCAGATCCGCCTGTAATTAAAATTCTAGAATTTTTGTTCATTTTAGTCCTATAGTGTAAATGCTGTTATTATATATTGTTTTTACTCTGTTTATTGCATGTCAATGTTTGCTACAAAGTCTATATATGTTAATCTTTTAAATCCATTTTTAACTATTTCAACTCCATGTTCTGGATTGTTCTTTGTAAAATCTAGCATAACAAAATTTCCAGTAACTGGTGCTATTTTGTCGCTGGTACCGTATACAAATTCTCCACCAGCGTCATAATGGTCTTCTCCAAAGTAGATCAATATCACAGCATGTCTGCCTATGTTTTGGCCGTCTTGGTGCATCTTAGTAAAATCTCCATCTTCATACAATGTTACATTGTCGCCATGTGCTACATTGTTCATAGTCAATCCAACATGATTATATATAGAAACCATATATTTTGATATTTCGTTTCTATACAAAGAATATGTGTCAGGTTCTATAGTGGCCTGCAAAGAATAATTCCACCATTGCTGTGAAACAGTCAATGATTTTTCTTTAATTATATTATGTCTAGTATCGACATCGTCAACTAATACTTGCCTTTCATAATGATCCGGGCCTTCAATGTCATTAATGTAATAGCACTTGTCATTAGATTTTGTTGCTGTTAATTTTTTTACTTCTTCAGCAAAATTATAAAAAATGGACATATCTGAGAATATCTCACTAATATGCCCGTAGTAATAACCTTTTTCTATAAAACTTTTATAATCGACCATATCCTTACATGTGTATGATTGTTGTATTATAATATTCTAAGGTTTTACGAATACCATCTTTTAATGTGATTGCAGGCAAAATTCCGTACTTAATTTGCTTGCCGGGATCCAAACGTCTAATCATATCACCATTTGGTTTTGTAGTATCCCAAACAATATTTTTATCTTTGCCAGTTATCTCTTTGTATTCAGATACAATTATTTCAATAGTGTCTTTAATAGAAGTCGCTGTTGCGCTGCCAAAGTTGATAACATCGTTTACTTCTTTCTTAACAACGTCGATTGCAGCCTGTGCTACATCTTCACTGAATACAAAATCTCGCTTGGCGCTGCCGTTACCCCAACAAACAATGTCATCGCCGTCTACGTTAAAGATTTTCCATGTGTTAGAACCAATCACAGTTGCTTCTGGACTAAAGTTATCATACAAGCCATAAATGTTAGCAGGACGAATAACTGTCCAATTTGTCCAGCCGTATTGAATGCCTAATGCTTCTAAACTAAGTTCACCTACACGTTTAGTCCAACCTGGATACCAATCGTTTTTGCTGGGCATAGTAGACCATACATCATCTTCTTTCATAACGTCACTGGGATTATATACTCCAACACTACTCATGTATACAAACCAACCAACATTAGCGTCATGCGATGCTTTGATGATGTTTGTGTTAAACATTAACATGGGAAACAAATAGTCTGCTGGACATTTGGCAGCACGAGTTGGACTGCCTTTTACGCCTGCAATGTGTAATACTACATCTACTTGTCTATCTTTAAATAAACGTTCGCATTGATCCATGTAAGTTAAATCCACTTGTTCTAATGACACAACATCACCAAACTTAGCTTTGATCTCTTCTAGCTTCGCGCCGATACGTATATCAACTGCAATAACTTTGCTTGCACCTTCTTGAATGCATTTTTCCACAGTGGGAATTCCTACTAGGCCATTTGCGCCTGTAATTAATACTGTTTTATTTTTTAGTTCCATTTTTTACCTTAAAGTTTTTAATTCTTCCAATGGATCAAAATCCATCGATTCACTTAGCAATTTTTGATTGTGTATCAGTATATCTGTTACACTATAATACAAGTTATGCATTTCTTCCATTGACATTGATTTCAATCGGAGTATTTCTTTTTTAATTATAGCAAAACGTTGTACAGGATCTAGCACCTCATCATAACTTTCATCTATAACATGACCAAAAGTTTTGAATCCCAATTCCTTTAACTTCGCTAATGCTCTCCAACCGCCAACATGAATAAATGGTTGCAAATTCATTATCGGGCGCCACGTTTTTTCACTAAAGAAACAACTAGGTTCTTCTCCTAATCTTGTTTCTGAAACAATGTGGAAATATGTATTTTCATAAAAATCTTTTCTGTTATTATCAACAGTGGCAAAACTTTGTTTTTCGTCATTGCTTAAATGTTGTGTATCCAATTCATAAGGAATTAGATCTACTATTCGTGGAGCAAATAACAAATCGTCGCCTGGTTCTTCCCAGAAATTTTGCAGGTCCTGGATCACATTCTCTTTATATGGCAATGATACAAAACTCCATATACTATCCGATAACAAATCGTATTTTAATGCCATATACACCATTGCCAATCTATGTGGCCTATTAATCATTCTATTAAAACATAAAAATCTTTTAGGTCTTCTCTTGTTTATATCCAAATCACTAGGTCTGACCACGTCGCTGACATAACCCAATGCTGTTCTAGTAGGATATCTTTGAAAATTTTCAGCGCCTTGTATTAAGCTTAATATACTAGTCAAATATATAGATTCTGATCCCCTGTCTTCTTTAAAAGAAGAACGTGGCTTATTTCCTTGTATCCATATAATTTGTTTTGTAGGTATACCTATTGCTTCTAATTTCTTTTCAATTGTTTGATAGTAATCAACTGGCTCAGCCGGATCAATGATGTTAGAGAAAATAATTTTTACTTTGCCTTCTTGCGCTAACTTAATCAATCTAGGAGATATCGTTTCTGTAAATTCATACCTATAAAAATTATTATGTTCATCTTTAATATCGACACCTTCGGCAAGATATCTTAGATTACTCCATTCTATTTCAATGGGATATAAGTAGATTACATCATTTTCATATGATGCTTCTACTTCCTCTTCTCTTAGACATTCACTAATATTTCTAGGTTTAATAAAATAACCAAAGAAATTATGATGCCTGAACAAATTATTAGATAACGACTTTTGATAGCTAACTGCTTCTGCAATATATCTAAATTGCCCTAATATAACCTCTTCACCTCGTTCCATAACAAGTCGATTCAAGGTGTTAACCCATGATATATGATTTCCATTTGGCATTGGGCATCTATGACGTCCCGATACACCAAAATGAGAATATACTAATTTAAAACGCAATCCATTTTCCTGAGCCATAATGAGGGTACTTTGATTTATAATTGTAGTGAATTACATCACTGGGAATTTCTCTCTTGACATTCCATGTTGCTTCTGTAGGCGTATATGTAGAAATGCCATTATCTTCTACAACAAAGTGTAATGGCAGATGAAAATTGCGAGCATACTTGTGAACTTCATAAAATATACCACTCTCAAAGCTCATGTCTCCTACAAAGACCCAAACCTTATCAGTACCACCGGACAATTTAATACTTTGCGCTACTCCCAATGCGATGGGTAATGTAGCAGTTACAATAGCACTACTGTAAAACTTTTGTTCCATGCCGCAGATTGTAATACTTTTTCCAGCAAGAATCATGTCTTCTAGCCATTTTAAATCTACGCCTTTAAGCATGGCATGATAATGGCTGCGCCAAGTGCTAAAGACCCAATCAGTAGGCTTAATTCTTTTAAAGATTTCAATTAATTGATCTTCGTTACCATTTGATAAATGAACTGGGCCTCGAATTTTAGCTTCTTCCCAATGCTTTACTATAAGTTCTTCAAAGTTAATTAGATCTTCTTTTGTATAATTTGTATCACGTACAACTTCATACTGTTCTATATTCTTAATCATATTTTGTTTCCGTAATTGTTCTGGATATAATCTTTTAGCAATACTGCCAATGCATGATGTCCTTGTTCGTTTAAATGATAATCATTTATTTGCATATTAGTTACATCTTTAATTAGTAGCTTATATTTATTTGCAAATTCTTGTATGCTACCTGATGCTGTATTTGGAGAATTAAAATAAGGCTCAGGTAGTTTAGAGTATGCATCATACCCTAGAAAAATGTATTGTATTTTTTTGCTTTGAAACCAAGTTTTTAATAAATTCACTTGCCTATTTATTATATCAAATTCTCTGCTATGATCATAACAATGCAAAATATAATTTTTATACTGATTTGTAATTACAGGAGGTATATTAGGAATCTCGACATGCGAATTCAATGAATATTCAGTATTGGAATCTATATGATATATCAACCTCCTAGAATAAAAAGTTGTTTGAACTACTACTAATAAATTACTCAAGTCAGCATTGCCTAAATTTTCTAAATGCACACAATAGTCATAAGCATCTCTTAATATACGTTCGTTGCTATTGCTTTTTATTGCAAGATTTTCAAATGGGCAATCTAACATTTTTGCCAATATCCCAGGATAAGAATTATTCAATCTATATCGATTAAGGTCATCGTCCTCGTCGAGCCCAGATTCTCTAAAAGTATGATAATCAATATTGTCTAATCCGTCGCCGTAGGTAATACTACATCCAAAAAATGCTATTTGTTTTGGTCTTGGCCGGCGAACATGTAATATACTCATCTGTCTCTAGCTTGTAATATTGGTTTATCAGTGGGCCATTCAATATTGAATCTACTATCATTCCAGCGTATAACACCTTGTTTATTTTCATCCACGTAGTCTCCTTGATAAAATAAATTATAATGAAATACACAATCTGTTAGTGCAAAATGTCCATTGGCAAACCCCGGCGGCACAAGTACCTGATCTCTAGTCTTTTCGCTAATAATATAACTTTCCCATTTACCGTAAGTAGCACTGCCTTCTCTAACATCTAATACGACTAGATATATGTCGCCCACTAACGCTTGTACTAATTTCCATGTCTTATTATCATAGTGCAACCCACGCAATACACCCTTATAAGATTTACTAAATCTACCATGTATGTTAACATCTGTGGGCATTAGTTTAGTTACAGGATGTTCTGTACTATGAAATGTTGTAAAAATCTCACCTCTATATTCCCTATATACACTGGGACTGTATACAGGAACTTCAGTTCCAAATGTCTTTAAGTAATCAATGTCAAATTGATTCCATGCTTTGTTTTTATACATTATGATATCTTCTTGTGCAAGTATTCAATGAAAGCTCGGCCTTTAGCATCGTTTTTATGGTAGTTTAAGAAATGATTATAGTTATGTACAAGGATGTCTTCCATTTTCCAATACATACTATGCAACTCGCCTATAGGCATGTCTGATAATCTTTTTATTTCTCTTGTTATCATTGCAAGACGTTTAACTGAATCTGCTTCGACGTCATAGCTTTCGTCAATAAATTCGCCAAACGTTTTAAAACCAAGTTCTCTAAGCAATGCCAATGCTCCAGGATATGCCACCATAAAAAATGGTTGGAAATTAACAATAGGTTTGAATACTTTTTCTGTTAAACTTTTGAACGGCCCTTCTGTGAATGTTTCTGTGCAAATATAGAAATAACTATTCATATAAGCCGCTGGATTATTATCGCTCCACGGTCCGTAATCACTGTAATTTCTATCAGATTCTGTTGTTAGTGTTTTGGGTAATTGCCTGCAAAGATTTTTAATCCTGTCATGATCAAAGGTTAAATTATATTTTCTTTGAACTTGGTTAATCATATTGTTATCATAATCAAACGGAGTTAAACAACTCCAATCTGATTTTTCTAATACACCATTGTTTGCTAGTTCAAATAACATGGCAACTCTGTGATCCCTGGGACGACGAACAGGGAATAAGAAATGATTTTTTCTAATTACTTCTTTTAAGTTTTGGAATTGATCTATATTAATATGCTGATCAGAAAATGTATTATAATGATAGGAAACATTTGATATAACAAACGGCCAACTGTGCATTTCAAATCTTTTAGCAGGACCCAGAAACCACGAATCATACACTTGTTCTGCATTAAAGCTATTGATTCCAAAGATTATATTTCCACCAGGTATACCTGAACTTTCTAGACAGGCATGGAATGCTTCTATTGTTTCTTTATCTAAATAATTTTCTTGCCCATAGTCTAAAAAGATTATAGCTCTGCCTTCTTGTGCATCTTTCAGAGCTTCCGCACTGATGTTTTTCCAAAAGTAATCGCCATTTATTTTTTGTCCGGCATGGCCTGCACCCACAAAGGCATTCATATATGCATTAATACGAATTGGATATATGTATTTGTTGTATTTCTTTTTACCATAATACACGCTGTCTTCTTCGATGGTCAAATAATCCATATAGCAATGAGCAAATATGTTGCTACTGCTTACACTATTAGGATGTAAACCTAATCCGTTGTCAAATATATATCCTGCCAGTGTTTGATCAGTGTAACCATACTGAGCTTCTAGAAAATCTGTGCTCTTGTGTTTATTGCTATATTGGGTACGCATATAACTTATCATAGCCAACTCCTGGCTCAATGCGTTAGGTAGTACCATATTTGCAAATACATAATCATATAAAAGAGGTAACTTAATCATATTTTAATCCGGTTTTCTAAATATTTAATTAAATCTAAATTGTATTGATCTGTTTTGTGAAAGTTCATAAATGTTTCATGATTATGAATAAGTATATCTTCCATCTTCCAGTACCATTCATGTATTTCCTGTTTAGTCATTTTACACAATTTTTTTATTTCTTCATAAATCATTGATAACCGTTTGACATGATTGGGTTCGTTGTCATAGCTCTCATCAATGAATCCACTAAACGTTTTAAAGCCTAATTCCCTTAATAAGGCAAGCCCGCCCTTAAAACCAATTAATACAAATGGTTGAAAATTCATCAATGGTTTACATACTTTTTCAGTAAACGATTTGTAATCGCCTTCCATATAAGTTTCTGTTGTTATGTCAAAATAACTAGTCAAACTATGTATAGACGTTATATCACCCCAACCTGATATTGAATTAAACGATGCTTCTGGTTCACTTTTTAGTTTATGAGGGAATTTCCAATGCAATTTTTGTACCACAAAATGGTCATAGCCTAAGTTAAATTCATGTGCCATGTTAAAACCATTTTGTTCATTGAGGCTGCCATCAAGCATACTCCAGTCGCCGAATTCTAATAGATTATCACTGGCCATTTTATATAGCAAAGCAATTCTATAAGATCGTGTTCTTCTAATTCTTAATAAGAAATGATGTTCTCTAAGTTGATTTCTAGTACTTTTAAATTGATCTATAGATACTGTACATTTTCTATTATGATCCCAATTCCACGAATTATGGAACATTAAAAAAGGCCAATTCTTTACAGTGAACCTTCTCTGCTCTGGCGAAAACATTCGTTCATATTCTTCTTGTAGATTAAATCCATTGTGTGCAAAAATAACATTTTCTACAGGCAACATTGCTACATCTATTATATTATTAAGCTGTGTTAGTTGTGCAAAATTTAAATGATTTTCCTGCGCCCAATCTAAGAATAAAATTGCATCACCATTTCTTATATCATTTAATACTTGCTCACTGATATTTTTCCAAAAGTATTCACCGTTTACTTTTTGTCCTGGATATGCCATGCCAAGAAAATCATTGACATGAGGGCTTACTTTGATAGGGTATATATATTTTTTATGTTTATGCTTGCCTAAATAAACGCTGTCTTCGACAATGTCGATAATATCATTGTAACACTCGTATTTAAAGTGTGGACCACCATGGCGTATACTTGTAGGCCAGTGACCCAAGTGTTCACCAAATATTTGCCTTATCATACTATCTGGTTTATCTATATCTCTTTCTAAGAAAGCATCTCCCCCGCCATTGTTATTATACTGCGAATGGATATAGTTTATTATTGCCATTTCTTTATTCAAGCCATTTGGCAGAATAAAGTTAGGAAAGACGTAATCGTAATAAAAATATAATTTATGTTTTTGTGACATAGAACGGATGATGCTTTAACTTAAAAATGTAGTCATGAGTTGTTCTATATTTTAGTTTGAACGAATCTAGGTAAAAATCTTCATATTCATGTTTTGTTGCCATAGACTGCATTGCAGAGTGTTGTTGATTATATACCTTCTTAGTTTCGTCTGTGTCGTATTCTGGAAAATATGATTGTAAATATCTATATGATATATGTAACGGAGGATGTCCATCTATCCATGGATGCGTATATTCGCCTCTAGAATACAACCAATCTGCTAGATAATCATCCACTGATTCTTTTGTTTGAAGTAATGCATTGAATTCATTGATCATTTGAATTGTTTCATCATCCAATGGTTCTCGTTCCAACGTTATAGGATCTAAATGTTTGTTATATACAGAAGCATATACTTTGTGCTTTATACCCATAGAGTTTAATAGTGCAATCATTGTTTTTAAACTACTTAATGATCTATACACACTCCATTTATGTGAATCGAATTCCCTGGCCCATAGTCTAGACTTGTCGGGATGGCCTACGTACTCTGGGAATATATCTCCAGTGATATTCCAGCTCTGTGTTTGCTCTTTACTTACATAACTAAATCTGCCAAATCCAGTTGTACCAATGGTAACATAATCAGTGTCTTTGTTAAATGTATATAATTCATTGGCTTGTATGAGCTGAGTTAGCATATACTGATGGCATGCGCCAGGGGCACCGAAATTATAATACTCGTTGAAATTCACACCTATAAGATCAGGCAGCATGGGCCACTGATATTCAGTGTAGCTACATCCAAACGCAAAGTATCGTTTCATTTATTATACAGGCTTTTGTTGTCTGATTCAAATTGATAAACACCGTCTTCAAAGTGACTTATTTTGCCCTTGCTCATCTGTTGAGAAACCGGATATGTATTAGTTAATTGTATACTGCTGTACCAGTCTGCTAGTTGCGGAAATGTTGAACAGAAATCTTTTCCTCTACGCTTATCATATTGTGTAAAGAAACTTTTAAAATCATGATACAACGATTGTTTGTCATTTGTGGTGTGTGCATGACCTTTGTCGACGACTTCAATATAATCCAATAAACGTTGTATTTGTGCTTTTTCACCGGAGCTATATAATTTGCTGTCTATGTTTTTGTCGAACCATGCTTGCAATTTACCATGCAATTCACGTTTAACTGGATCTGGCAATGCCAAAGGACTCATAAAGCCAGGCCAACGTAAAATATTAAAATCCAAATTTGGTCTATGCGGAGCATACTTTGTTTTAAGTTCGCTCATATCGTCGAGAAACTCTGTGATGCTAAACAGGCAAAGACTATTAACAGTCATCATTATTGTAACTGCTCTGAAGTTTGCTTTTTCGATAAACTTAACTAAGTTTGCTCTCCAAGCATCGTATTTCAATCCATCACGAATATACTCTGCATGAGCGCCAAAGCTTTCGTTACTGGTGTACAAATCAAATTCTCTAATTGGCAGTTGATGTGTCGCTTCAATTAATCGTTCAATTCCAGCATCACTGCCTAAGTTGGTATTAACAGCAAACCGCATATTCGGCGCTGGAATTTTTTTCATTCTCTCTACAAATCGCCAAAAGTTCTGACTGACTGTAGATTCACCGCCAGTAATACGCAGTTCATCTAGAGTAGAACTTAACTCTGGATACCAATTTAAAAATGCTTCTACGTATGGGTTGGTGTCTAAATGTCTGCCATTTTCTTCTGCCCAACTGCCGTCACTTTGGTATGCGCCGCCGCCGCCGCCTGGTGCAAAGTTTTCGTAAGGGCCATTCTTTTCCAAATCTTCTTTCCATGATGTGCTGTAACTTGCGTTACAATAACTGCATCCAAAATTACACTGTCTGTCAAAACTAACTTCCAATGTTTTTAAACCTACATCTGCATCCCATGGTAAATTTTTAAGTTTAGCAATATCTTCTTCACTATAGATTTGACTTTTGTAAACTCTGTCACTGACATTGTTGCGGCCTATACCTTCGATCTTCCAGCAATAACTGCATTCAGCAGGTGCTACACCCTCTAACATCATTTTACGCATCTTCTTTTTATGATCCGTATTATGCAATGCACTGGGATTATCTTTAATTTGAGTTACGTCTACCGGATGTGGTAAAGGCAAATGACAGCTGCCTGTATATCCATGCCCTAAGTGTATACTTGCATTATACCATTTTGCGGCGCAGAAAGTACTGCTTATGCTATTGAGATTTTTATCTCGCCACTGTATCAAATGTTCGCTCATTTTTTAAATTCGCTTTCGTTAAATCTATTAGAAGACTGTTTGCATTCATTATAAAATTCTCCAAACTCTGGAAATACTTCAACAAAATTTGTGCCTTTGCGTTGATCATATTGGTATATATACTCTGCAAATTCACCTCTTAATTTTTTCATTCTGGGTTTATCTTCACCGACCTTAATCATTTCTTCTCTAATTGTATAATATAATCTCTCAAACCTGTTTACTTCATAGTCAAAGAATCCTTTGCCACAAAGAGGAGGCCAAAACATTTGATGTATGTTTCTAAACATATGAGTAACAGCATCTTCTACATATGGCAAATGTTTATTAAAATCACCAATCCACGCTGCCAGATGTTCGGGCCAACGGATATAAGGAACATCTAATCCTACGGGATTTTTCCTATGTGGTTGCACAGTGTACTTCCATTTCATGTCAATAACGTCATCCATCATTAATTTAAAACTAGGTAAACTTAAAAAGTTATATGCTGCCATAATAGTTAATTTGCTGTCGGGAATCTCTGATAGTATTCTATGACAATTTTTAAGCCAACGTTGGTAGTCTAACCCATAACGAATGTACTCTGCTTGAGCACCATGCGCTTCATTACTGGTATATACTTTAAAATCTTTAACCGCATTTTTTTCTTTAAGAATTTGCATTTTTTCAATGAATTTATTAAAGATTTCGTTTGGTACGCACAGGTTAGAATTAATATTAAACTCTAACTGTGGTTGTGGATTATCAATCAAATAATCCAGTACACGAAATACTTGTTTACTTAATAAAGGTTCTCCACCTGTAATTCTAAATATTTCTAAATCCTTGACAGCATCCGGCCACCATTGCCAAAAAGCGTCGATATATGGATTGGGTTTGGTAATAGGCATGGGCAACTGTCCTGTTTTATCTAGCCACCCTAAGTCATATAATGCACCGTCACCTAATAGATATGGACCATGTTCTTCTATTTCTTGACGCCATGTCGTACTGTAACTGGGACCGCAATAAGCACATTTTAAATTACAAGTAGTATCAAAACTGACTTCCATATATTTTGGATTAACGTTGTCGGTCCACGGAGTATTCTTAATTGTTTGTATATGAGGTAATGCCCACGATTCAGAACTTTTTGTTATCCTATCACTGAAAACATTATTTTCAGTTGCACCAATATGTGCATCTTCTACTCGCCAGCAGTAATCACATTCCTTGGGTCGTTGACCATTAAGCATTAAATTTCGTTGTGATTTTTTAAAGTTAGTATTGTGCAATGCACTGGGATTGCCAACTAGCTCGCTTAGTGGAATCTTATGCGGTGATGGATGATGGCAGCTATGAGTAAGGCCAGTACCCAAATGTATAGTTACTTGATTCCATTTAGCCACACACATACTGGGACTGACAGTATTAAGTTCAGTCTTAGTGTCTAAGTATCTTCCTAAATTATCCATTTAATTTCTTTTGTTATTTAATATACAGCATATTTAACCAGCTATCCTTATTACAGGTTTCTGCACAAATTGCCATCTTACCATGTTCAATGCTATCTATAGCCCACGATTTAGAAAATATTTCTTCAAAAACTCCCGACTTGAGAATTAACTCAATATTTTGTATGTTGAGATTTAAACTATCTCTATAAGGTTCCATGCTTATTTTTATTTGATCATCAATGAAACTAACCAATCTAGCATCGTAGCGTGTACCAACAAAGCAACAAGGATATACCATGCCTTCTGCATTTACATATATTTCGTGTCCCTCTTTTTGGTGTAGACTATGGCAACTTATTTCTTTTTTATCTAATTCGTTTTTATAACTACCTAATTCATTAACTCTAGAATATTCAAAAGTATCTAATCTATCTTTTATAATAGGAAAATATCCCAACTGTTTGACCTCTTTGATTAGATTAAGATCAACATTGTATTTTTCGTCATTCATTATGCTGTCTAAAAGGCTATTTATTTTTACTTTTTTGCCGCTATTATACTTTAATTTTTTTGTTGGATAAATTTGATACAGTTGATTACCTTCGGCATCAAAAACTTCGCGCGGCTTAAACTCTCCATTCTTAGATTCAAATCCAGTGGGTCTCTTAGATGAAAACGCAACGAACCCCATTGCCACTGACAATTCCTTTGCCAGCTCAACTTGATGATCGTTGTGATCAAATACCAAATATTCCCACGTGGCTTGTCCACCAGCTTTAATAAACGCATCAGCATTGTTTATTAATTTAGACCAAACAACATTTCGTCTATAGATATGATTTGTGTCTTCTAATCCGTCAATGCTAAAAATTAATTTCATATTAGGTTTGCTGAAGAGTTTACCCATCTTTGACCAAAAGATTTTTTCACGGATGCCGCCATTTGTATGAAACGTTTGTTGACAGTTGGGATTTATTTCGTTGACATACTGTATTATATCATAACAGTCTTTGGCCATTAAAGGATCTCCCATCGTGCCACAATATATAATGCGCTTGAGAGTAGATAAGAAAGTAGCTGTAAAGTATTTCTTAAACTGTTCTAAACTTATACTTGTTAAATTTAAATCAGGACGAACAATAGTAGAAGAATTGTAATATCTCATGCACAACGGGCAGGCGGCATTACAATGAGTTGACAACTCTATATGTAATAATGTGACTGGTTCAGTTTGCCAAGACATAGTTATGCTATTGAATTATCTACTTGGCTCTCTTTGATCAATGCACCCAGTCTCGGTGGATTGATAAAACTTTCTTTAAACATTCGACTGCCATTGGTATCTAATTCTGCAATCTCTAAATTTAAATTTGTTCGTAATTCTTGTCCAAACTTATAAATTTCTTTTTTTAATTTATTTGTATCATAGTTCCAGCCTGTGGCGTTGCACCTGCCGCCTTCTCCTAGAAATTGTGGTTGTATACTTTCTTTCCAAAAGTTATCGTGCCAATCAAAATCTCTACATTCCACAAAATCAAAACTGTCTTTGGCCAGGTTAGTTAAGTATGCACCCATTCTAGTACCAAACATGGCCCAATAACCATTTTCTATGTCAGCGCCAACACTGGCCCATACTAGAAAACGTTTGTAGTTACGTTCATGTACTTGTTGTTTCAGTTGTCTGGGATCCACTGTTACGCCGCCGGCCAGCAGTAATTTAACACCTTCGCGAAATCCTGCACGATATGCTTGATATGCGCTGGCATTATTATATACATCACAGTAAATATTATTCATTTGAAAATAATAAACATCCCAGCAAAAATCTACTTTGGCTTTGGGGTCGTCTGCATTTTCGTGTGTACGCATTTGTTCTACCACATGTTTGGGCCACATCTTAATACCGCCATTGCCATAGACCAATCCATTGATAACATTTTTGCCGGCCCAACTAACAATATCATGTTTGCCTATTTTACTCATGTCTAATTCTAAACTAAAAAATTCATCACGAACGATATTGTCTGCGTCAATGGTAATAAAACGATCTGTTTCTGCTACTCTGGCTGCTTCTTTGTGTGCATTATCAAACCCCTTAACACCATGCACTCGTTTGGCCCATGGTGCTTTTTCTAAAAGGTTGGCATAATTATGGTCGGCATTTGGTTCGTCGTAGCTTAAAAATACGATATCAAAACTTGTAATAGGCGTTGTCATTTGAATCCTCAATGTGTAGATGTTGATAATTTGAAATCATCTGAACTGGCGTAGTTGATTTTAGTTTTAATTCGACTAAATTAAAATTATTAAGATCGGCAGTATTCACTGTAATTTGTTCCAGAATCTGGCTGGGATCACTTTTATTATATGTATAAAAAGTAATATCATTATTTAAATTAAAATTTTTGGTATTTTCCATGATACTTTGAATTTGCAATTTGTTTTTAGTTTGTTTATAAATTATAGTTGGCTTTAAATTTTTAGCATAAGCCACAGGCACAAAATAAGGTTCTTTATCTATAGTAATCTTAAAGTTATGATTATAATGTATAATTGCTAACTTGTCAATGAATTCGGGATTATTTGGCAACCAACGACACGAAAATGTTTGATCTTGATTTAAAAATAATTCTTTAATGTTTATTATTAGCTTGTCATAGAGCATACTCGGTTCTTGTTTATCAATACAATATATGTCCATTTGTTCAGGCATTGTTGATAATTGAAATTCAGTGAGTTTTTCTTTGGTATACTCCTGTTTAAAATTATCATATATAAAATTAACATTTATATTTTTTCTTACAAAATCGCAATATAAATGTATGAAATTTTTATCGTTGTTTTCTCCGTAGATATAATCGAATTCCCAAGTACGATGTTCTCTGTGCTTGAATAGAATTTTAGTATCTGTTTCAGCATCATATCTTATTCTGAGTTTATGTAATGGTAATTTTTTATAAAATATTTCGTTTAATAACTCGTTTTCATCTAATTCTAAATTCGATCGGCGTGGATCAGCCAGTGTGGTTTCATAGGGAGCAATGCCCATAACTTGATACGTTAGTTTATCGAATTCGACATAGAATTTTCTACTCTTAACTTTTTTCTTTTTAAGAATAGTTTTTTGTATGTCAAATTCAATATCATTATTAACGACCATTTAGATGAATTTTTTTCTTAGATTAATCAATGTACTATCGGTTAGCCATGCGCTGGTGTTGTATTTAACCAGACCCAATTGAACATAATTTTCAATTTTTATATCTCCCTGCTCATTAACCCAATATGATAAAAATTCTGGCCATGTCATACTCGACCATTTGTTGTTGGTATAGTTATTTTCTCTTACACTTAAATCTATCAAATTAATAAAATCAAATTTAGTTATTTTAAGTTCAAGAATTTTATACATCAACGACATCACCCATTCCGGCCATAGATATTTTGGAAATGGTGGCATTACGTTATTTTCTTTATCTGCAAAAAAATCAATGAATTGATTTTGATTATAATAATAAGAGATTAATGCTGCCATGCCAAAAACATAATCACAGCCTTTGTCTTTATTGAAAAATATTGCATCAATAATTGATCCTTCTCCAAAACTTTTTTGTTCAATTGATCCATGTGTATATAATGAATAATCTAATAGATCTCCGTTAAAATTAGACTTAGTCTTGGGCATGACAATACTGTTCATCCCTCTGAGATTTTCCCATACGTCAATATTGAAGTTAGTTAAAATCTGATCAGGATTGAATGCTATGGTCTTTGTATAGGGACTGGCCAATAATGAATGAAAATATGTTGCAGTTAAAATTTTATTAGGCTTTAGATAAATTTCTTCATCAATGTACAACAAATACTTCTTTAAATTGTCTTCGTGTGTTATAATACTGATAGGCCGGTGTTTATCAAACCACCTGATACTCTTGATTAACAGTTCAACCTGTGTCAAGTTTTTCATAGTACAGTTGACTATTAAATATCCTTCAGTCATATATCATTTCTTTTATTTTGGGATAATGTCTAAGAATAGCCATTTTATTCATAACGTGAACATTTTCATTTTTAATTCTACTGGCAATATTTTTCCATAGTTCTTTAGGGTCTGGACAAATTAATAGCATGTCATTGATTTTTTTAAAATCTGCTATGTCATCTATTTGTTCGCTGAATAACATAACCTTACCAGGTAGTTCGTGTATTAAGTTGCCCTGTCTATGACCATTTAAGATATGCACAGCGATGCTTACGGCGTAGTCAGTTCTGAATAATACGCCTGGGAACTTATACAACCATTTATAATAATTATAATTTTCTTTTACGTGTTCCCATACGCCAAAAAATAATTTGGCAAGTTCGCTGTCACTGCGCCAGTATACAGCAGTGCTCCACCACATATCAATACCATCAGGATGAAGTTTTTGTTCCCAAATACGTGGTTGATAATTACGCACACTGATTGCTTGTTTATACATGGCAACTTCACTATCTGTGTCAAAAATAGCATCTAGTGTATCGTTACCAATCAAATAGTCAACGTCAATCATCAATGTTTTTTCATAGGGACTTTTGTTAAAAATACTATGTTTATTTTTATTATTAAATTGTGTGGTAAATTCATTCCACGGACTATCTCGATGTGTTCTTGTATTGCGTTCGTGTGTTACGTTATCAATGATAACATGATCAAACGTTTCAGCGGCTAATGAAGTAGGAAGTTCTTTTTTTAATGCTTCGAATGTTGGCTGATCAGTTAATAATGTTACATGATTATTAGTCATGTATAATTTGACACATCTGGCAGCAATTAGAGCCAGTTTTTCATAGTCAATTTTACCATTATTGTAGGCAATAAGTAGTATGCCAGAATCAAACTTACTCATCTATACCAACCAACCCTTTAGTGTCACGTTGTTTTTTTAGTTTTTCATTTTCCACATAGTATTCGTTTAATGCTTCTGTGTAAGCACTGAAAAGTTTTTCGTGGAATTCTTTAATATTAGTAACTAGTACTGGGTTTTCATTGTCGTCTAAAAATATATAACGTTCGGCGCCTAAGTCTATAAGTTGCTTGACAAAATTAAGTAATTCTATTTTTGCTGTAAACAATGCACTCATGTAACCAATTGTCAACATGGTGTTCATCCGTTGTTTAAGATTTAGCTTTTGATTATTCAGTGTTAACCTATAGTTACTGAATTCCAAAGCGGCTTTAAGTTTATCGTCCATCCAGAGCTCCATTATAAATTAAATGCTATTTTAATTTATTTATGTTGCAAAACAAATATTACACTGAGCTAGAGCCTGAATATGATGGACCTGTGATACTGAATACAGCATCTCCCAATGTTTTTGGAGTTGCTTTGTTGCTTTCAATATGAAGAGTGTGTGTTCCTGTGACTGCCGAAGTATTGGCACAACTTAAACGAACTGTTAATATTAATTGCACTGGGCCATCTACGTAATTTGAACCAGTAGGAACTATTCTGCCGTAGATTCTAATTTTTTGACTACCGCTGTTTCCATTGCCATATCCGTAGCCATAACCATTGCCGTATCCATATCCGTATCCATATCCGTAGCCATAACCATTGCCGTAGCCATAACCATCATAGCAATTGCCATATCCGTAGCCATATCCGTAGCCGTAGCCATATCCGTAGCCATATCCGTAGCCATATCCGCCGGAGCCGCCACTGCGGCAATTGACTGTTAATAATAATTGCTCATTGCCATTTAAATCTTCAAAGCCCTTGCCCTCGCTGATAATATTAGCTGTTGTAGACAGCGTATTACCTAAACTCAGTGTTACTGTGCCTAATCTATTATAGACATGTGCCCAGCTGGCTGTTAAATTTTGGCTGCCAACAGCAGACATACTTAATCTAATAGAGCTGCCGCTGTTAAAAAAGTAACGTGCTTTTTCATAGTTACTAAAATTTAAATTAGTTGTATAAGTTAACCGTCCAGAGAAACCAGAAGTATGTGGAATAGAACCCAGTACACTTAACGCTGTTTGACCCAACCCTGCTATATTTTTCTTAGGATCAATATCTAATAACACTGTTTCCATGTCATTCCAGATACTGGCTGTAATTTTTTGACCTTGTATTACTGTGTCCAGTTCATACATTCCATTAACATGATCAGAACTTATGTTTAATCTATTAACAACTTCATTAATTAAAGATGCTTTAATTTTTGTACCAATGCTTACAGACGAAGCTGGTGAATTTCCCCATCCGTAGGCCTGTAAGGCTTTTACAACGGAAGATGTAGCGGGTATACTCGTGGGATAATTGTCGGCAAAGACTTTGTTGGTTCTACTAACCAGTGCGTTATAATCACTGGCCGTGATTTTTTGACCAACCGCAACAGTCATTATCTAACTCCCACCGCAGTTTCGATTAAACCAATATCTTCTGTGTCTTTAGAACTAATTGCTCGCCCAATAATACATTCTGGATTATAATGGTCCGCTGCCATACCTATTCCAGCAATTTCACTGGAAACAATCCGCTGGCCGGCTCTAATAGGGCCTTTGATTAAACATGGAACTCGACCTTTAAGTGCTACTGGATAAGCATGTTCGTTCATTTTCATTCTACTGTTTAATAAAAAACCAGGTGCAGTACTGACAATACCAAATGCTTCCTGATCCCAAGCATGTGTTGTTTTAGTAATTTCTCGTCGGCCGCCTAGTCTAACTAAGTTACCAGGAATTAACGGTTCATCTGCACAATAAATTTCAGCCATATCCGCAAATTCTGCTTCAATTGTTCTGCCGCGTAATTTAAAGTTTCCAAATGCTTCTTCTCCAGTATCAGCAGTGCCACTTTGATTTAAGTTAATACCCTGACCAATGTCAGGGAAAGCGGCAGCTAAATTAGAATTTGGGCCGCCGGGCATATATGATCCCTCGTCACTGCTCATGATTGCTACTACTATTTTGTTTACAACGAACTGCATAGCTGGATGTAGATTTCCATTGGTATCCATTATGTTACCAATTTTAATACCAGTTTTTTTGCCGCCTATTAAATCTCTGCCGCCCAATGGGCTCCATCCGCCGGCTGTGTAAAGGCTGATTACTTCATTGACTGTATCGTACCATAATTGACCAATTATCGGATTATTTAATTTAGAATCTTCTGGCAAGTATGTGACAAGGCTGCCGGGACTTGCAAAGTGTTCCAACATTTGAACTAGATTTTCGGCCATTATTTCGCCATATCCGACATAGTTCTTGCCCAGAAGTTTGATAGGAGTAGTTGTATCCACCGTTCTATCTGCTAGAATAGTCAGTCTGGTCCCGTCTGTTTTAGTTACATCATATGCCATTTATCTAATTTCCTTTAATATAATATTTATCTAAATTACATTCTGATACGTAAAGTATAGATAATTTGTATGACACGATTTATGGATTTAGTAACTGGACTAAATGCAACGTGGCTTAGTAAAAATCCAGTGTTTACACCAGATTCGCCTTTGCTTTTTAAACCTATTTCATTGAAAATCAACTGTCCTGAGTTTAGCACAGGCTCGTTTTCCTCTAATGTGCAAGTCACTGTTAGATCAGTGTATGTTAATCCTTGACTATGATCAATTATTACGTTGTTTCTAGTTTCATCGCTGTTATTAGTTTGATCAAATCCGTCAACAACTTTGTAATGCACAGTGTTATATAAATCTGCTAATAGTCCCAGCTCTAAATTTTCTGAAACATCTTTAACTGTTGTACTGCCAGTTTCATCGAGTATAACTCCTCCATTGCCTAGATGTAATTCGTAGATATACTGACTGTTATTTCCCTGCAACATTCTAGCCACGATCAAACTCATTGACTCTGAATTTATTGCATTGTGTGCATTTAAAAGTACTTCTCCGGTGACAAGATCCACTATTTTAACAAATCCCTCAATGTTTAATTTTACTTGACTTAGCATATCTATTCCTTAAATTTATTTAATCTTATATTTAACTGTACAAACTACACATTTAACACTGTTACACTAGTAATAATATCATTATCCCATGGTACTATGTCCCAATCAATAGTATCAAACAAACTCAAATCGCCAGCATCGTAGATCTTTAGTTTTTCGTCAATTTCGATCTGCATCGATTCTGTCACAGTTCTATTAACTGTGCCGCCGCGGATCTTGTCTCTAAATGATTTTACTGAATTATAAAAATTAGTAAACACGGTTATTTGATCTCTTTGTAAATAATCATCGACTTCCAACGAAGAACTAATTAAATTAACTGGTTCTATAGTACTGGACTTGGCCAACCAATCTACATTAGTCTGTTCACTCATTACATAACGGAACATTGTACACATTACACTACTGTAATATTTGGAGTATTGTCCTGTAAATATTTCATAGCGCAATGAATCCATGATGGCATTGAATACACTATTAAGGTCATAGTCCCATGGTAATTTGTCCCAACCGACAGTGTCATATGAACTCAAACTCCAAGGAGCATATAGATCACTGCTAAATTCAATGGCGCCCTTTGTTTTATATACCGGATTAAAGCTACCGTCTGCATTTTTTTCATATATTGAATAGTCGCGTATTCCTGTATTGATTTTGATATATGCTCCAGATGGTACTATAGTTGAATAAATGTCGGCAATTGATTCTACAACCAATGATATTTGTCTAGTTGCATCAAACGTTTCGCTTTGATAATTGACATATCGCCAAAATGCAGGAACATCGATAATTTCGTCGCCAATAACGTAAAATTCGTTGTTAAGTTGAGTTGAGCCCCATTTATCAATACTGTTAATGTCAACGTTAATCATGATCTCATTTAATTTTTTAATAAATGTGCGTCTTGCTTCTAATGTATCACTGAACCAACTTTGAATATATGGACGTACAATATTACCTAATCTGCTATATGGATGCAAATTAAAAATGTCCGGAACATTTTTTGTTATATTGAAATCCAATGTATTATTTGAGGGATCTATATCTCTCACGCTTAGACTGCCGCGTGGTAATACTTGCCACTTAGTGGAATTAAAATTTCCTGAAGTTGTTTCTTTACATACATAGATATTATTGTTATAGATTACAATGTCCAAATAATTATAAGTTCTAGATGTTTGATAGCCTTGTACCGGAAGTTCTTGCCACGCATCAACGTTGAATGATCCAGAGGTTGTATAACGACAAATATAAAAATATCCGTTATATTTTACAAGATCATCTTGCGTATATGTATTGGCAGTATTATAAATTTCATACTCTGCCTGTCTTCTATAGAACATGTGAGCACTTATACTATCTCGCAGTCTGACATGCAGCCATTCAGGAATAGTTTCAACAGTATTTTCTTCTGATATAAAAATCCATTGCTGATGTTTTTCATTGCCTTTTATTTTCTTTTTAATCTGTATAACCGTACTGGTATTATTTAAATATGGCTGAACTCCTTTGAGTAAAATAGAATTATTACCGATTGGTGCAAACCACGGAAGCCCGGCTGCGCTAGGGTTTAATAATACCTTACTCAGCTGTTCAGTTGTGTATACCCTGGATCTTTTACTTTGTTCAGAAATAACATTTTTATTTTTAACCCAAAAATAGTAAACAGTGAACGTTTGTCCGTTGATACTGTCTTGTTCTTCAACCCAGTGATAATTGTCGGCATTCATTGACTTGTCCACGAACACTTGACCTGATGCTACTTGTCCAAAGACAACTAGTTTTCTTTCTACCATTTTATTCCATTGGTTGGGAGGAACTGTACTTTTTGTCCATTCACAGATATCGGGCAATTCGCCGTTTATAGTTGTGCCCCAATATTTTTCTTTGGTCAATTCATCTCCACTTTCATAGTCGCTGAACTGTATAGTGCTTGTGTCCCACCAACGGCGCCCCACGAATTCTTCATACCATCCAGAACTTGAGTATATTGACTTGTACTGATCTGTCGATCTATTATATTTTGCAGGATCTACCCTGTTGATAATGTCAATGTCGTTTTTAAAGACATCGTGTATATACATCTTTTTAGGATCAAACAAATCTAATTTTGCAACTGTTTTGTTTTTCGCATAATCATAGATAATTAAATGTTCAATGTCACTGGGATCAATTGGAAGACTTTCTTCTTTAACTAATACTTTATTATTGTTTTTTATTCCGTATACTTGATAATTTCCAAAGTCAAATGATGCCCCGGGCAAATTTAAATTTAACCCGTCGTCAACAATGGCTATTGGCCATGCGGGATCATATCCGCTGGGAGTTTTAGGTTTAGTTAACGTTGTTTCTGAAATTGCATTTGTAAATGGATTGTATTTTTTCTTCCAAACATATCCATTGCCGTCGGCTGACGGACCAGTTGCTAATCCAAGCTCTATTTGATTTTTAAACCTCACTGGTTTAAATGTAAATATTTTTCCGGTAAGTATTTTTTTTGATCCGGGCCGAGTATCAATAAAAAATTTCGTAGAACCGCTGGCGCCTGTTTCTAATGAGTCTACTTTCCATATACCATCAACACTGGAATTTTCAGATGATGTATTAACAATTAAAATATAATCTCCCACCGCTAACTTATGTGCTTTATTGGTAGTAATCTGTGCTTTGCTAATATCATCTGGGCCAGGACATATATCTAATATACCTAATTGTCTGTCTACTGTTTGTAAAACTTGCCAAGTGCCAGGTCTAAATGTGCTTGGACCGCTGTTTAATAAATTAGGATTTGGTTTATAATAATTCCCCACAAATATATTAGGCAGATATGGTTCGCTGATTTCACTGAACTTATCGTTATTTTCTGACCATTTATTTGGACTAACTGTTGTTTTAGCATAGTATAACTTGCCATTTATTCTAACTTGATCGTATTTTTTATAACTAGCAGATACACTGTAGTGATTGATACTACGTAATTCTGCAAAATTCTCATACAAGTCGACCAAGTTTTCTAAGTTACTAATAGATAAATCAGTGTCTCCAGTAAACAACGGGCCGCCGGTTGGAAGTTTTGTATATGCTTTGTCAAATGACTTGAACGTTAAATTTTTATTAAACGGCCGGTGTACCCATCGTTTACTATTATTTTTTAGATAAAAAATGCTGTCATTGGACAACGACTCTTCATTGTTGATAAACTTAACAACCTGTGAAGTCTTGGAAGGACGACGAATGTCGCTGGATAACATTTCAAATTCATAATATTCTATGTTTTTGGTATTGCCAATTTCACCGATTCTAACCATATATTCTTCATAGGGTTTGGATTGAGATTCGTCATTGTGTGTCAGCGGGGCTAGCTTATTAAAAACTTCAACTGTGCCTTTTGTGTAAGTAATGGCATTTTTAAATAGTGTTTCATTTTCTTCTTGAAGAAACAGTTGACGCAATTCTGGATTTCTATTTAATCCAAATTGAGCTTTAGCCGCCTCTGCTACTGTACTATCTAATATCACATTTTCAATGTCTAACAAATTCCTTCCTTGTTCAGCCATGGAGTCATAGTTAGGGATAATGCCGCTGTCGGTGATTACATAACCCGGGGCGTGATATGCGCCGGTCCAGTCTTGGCTTTTCTTTCCGCCAATTACAAAACTCCGTTTAGTTGTACTTTGATCTGGCAAAAAGTATATGTCATTGAATTCATTAGTAGAACTTAAATGTACCACAGTTTCGTATGTACTAAAAGTTAATTTGATACCATAAATTGGTCTTTGATCATTTTTTGTTTTAATAACTATCGTATCTTTATCGTGGAATCGATTAACTAATAAATCTTTACTGAACAACGGTTTATTATCCCTGTCAACACATTGCCCAGAATTTTCATTTGTTCCTTGTAAATTATCTAAATGTTCTACTTGTCCTTTTATCATCAGTGTATCTGCGGCAGGATTTAAATCAATGTAACTACCCGCTGCCAATGGAGAATTACTCCAAAATATAAACTGTTTAGCACTTAACTGCCAATTTCGAATATCACCACTTTCTACTTCTTCAAATACAAATCCTATAGCTTCCAAATATTTTCCATAGCCGATTAACATGTCAAATACATCCTGACGATTTTTAAATCTTGATCCATAATTACTGAACAGCAATTCTTGTGTGTATGTATTTTTTTGTTTAACTACAACATCTCCCACTGTTATAGCAGTTGTACTGCTATTTGCTGTTGGCACAAAATTCGGTAGATAACCAAACTCAGTGGCAAATCCATTCACTGAATAAAATTGGCCATCCCATATAATTCTAATACCGCTGTAATACATTTCGAAACTTGGATAATGTTTTACAGTTCTAACATCATAACTTTTTTCAGGAACAAATAATGTAATACGTTGACTGTTGATGCTTGTACTTTCAATGCGTACATTATTCTTATCAGTGAATGCATTTAATAAAAATTCTTTTTTAACTTTAATATTATTAAATTTGTCAATGACTTCTGTTTTAAAATTTTTGTTATTTAATATACAAAATTCTGAAAATAAACTTTCTATACCGCTGGTATAAACAGTTTCTCCATCTACAATTTTTCTATGATAATCGTGTTCAATTTTACCCTGTTGCCAATATAATGTACTGCGATCAAGTTTGCTGTTCCATTCGTTGATTATAGTCTGTCCTGGTAACCAATTTGTATTGACATATTGCGCCGGGCTGCGTAGGTACAACATTTTAATTTTAGCCGCAAGTCCCCACTGTGTATTATAGAATACATTTTCATAGGGTCCAACTTCTCCAGCTTGCCAAGCGTCGCTTGAACTGTTACTGATAGATACCAACTCATTCATCCAAGTTAATTCTGTTGGGGGTAATAAATTTCCAGCAGTATCAACTGGAAATTCTTGAACACTCTGCTGTGTTAGGTTATTGCATCTAGCAAATAATGGATTTATTATTTGATTATTGGCTGTACTTATATTGCCGGTACGTAATGTTTTTTCTAATGCAGTACGTTTGACTGGATCGATCCAAGAATAGTTTGCGTCCCACCATGTTGGCTTTATTGTATGACCCAACATCTCCCATGGGTGCGTGTGTGGTCGATCTGTATCAAATAAAAATTGATATATTAGCCTCCATGAACCTGTTACTGCATACGGAAGGTCGGAGCCGCTGTGGCCTGTGCCTATTTGATATATGTATGTAAAAGCATTGTTGCTGTCATATTCAGTATTCGGCATTAAAAATAAATTATTTTGATTTATCCATTGTTTTGTTTCATTGATTACAATCTGTTTAACTTGTTTAAAATCATTAGACAATGTTCTAAAATAACCAGGTATATTTCCTATATAGTTTCTAAAATTATTATTTTCTATATCATATGCTATACTACTCCACACTGCTAGTTCATATTCATAAAGTAATTTGTCAATAGTATCCAATGGATAGTAATTATTACTACCCAAATCTTCAACTCCCGCTTCGAGATAGTATCTAGTTCCGTCATGACGATATATAAAATATTTTCCAACTGAAGTTGTGTCTTCTAAAATTTCTGGCATGTATATGGGTGCCAAGCCTATTTTAGCTAAACTAGCTGGTATTTGTGCATTATATCTATCATACCATTGTTTGATATTAATAGTTTTGCCGCTGAACTCACTGGTGAATCGAATTTGTGTATATTCATTTGTACCAATAATTAGAGTATAGTCGACATCTCGTTTTAAATAACGTTTAATTGTCGCCTGAGGCTCATCAATGCTTGCTTGACGTTTTAGTGATACCCAACTTTCACCATCATATATTTTGATTGAGATATTTGCAGTATTAGGTGCGACTCTTGCATAAATTTTGCCTATCGATAGACTATTTCCATAGCCATTAATGGCACTGGAATCGTTTGAATATACAGGTACATTTTGTGGCACCCATTGGTTTTGTCCTGCTGAATTAATTGCTGTATATTTTTTAATAATAATACGTAGACCATTATTTTGAGTGGTTGTTTTGATCCATAAATCACCTACTTCGGTGGCCGAAGGAATGGTAATGCCGGCGAATATAGTCTTATTAAGAGATGAGTTATTACAAATTACCCAGCTGTTTGATATTTTTTTGTATACTTGACAGCTAGAAACTACACTAGTTGCTACGACTGCGTAATCGCCATTAACACCGACATTGGTGTTAGGTATAATACCTAAGCTCGACTCCGTGTCGACTAGATCTGTAATAATAATTGGATTTTTTGATACCCAATTTGAAGTGCCTGTTGCAGTAGCTTCAAATAATCCAAATGACGTTGATGCCAAATCAAACCACGGCAATCCCGCATCTAGTGTTAAATGTAAAACATATTCTTTACCGGCGCGATGAGAAATAGTTTCAAAGTCTCCTGTTAAATCAAATGTTAAATTAGAGATAACTTCAAAATTCTCTTCTCTATAGTTATCTAGCTTTTCACCCCAGCCTATCATATTACTATGAGTCCAGAATGTATTACTGTCAGCAGTTGTTACATAGATTTTAGAAATAGCCATGGTCAATAACTCATGACTGGAATATGCAGTTTCATCAACTGTGTTAATTACTGATTCTATTTCTACTTTAAGTTTGTTTAAAAAACTATCATAATGTTTGCCTTGTCGAATTAATATTTCGCTTAGATCAAAAGGCATATTAGTAGAACTAATTGCAAATTTACTTAACGGTTCGTTGTGTTTTAATAATGTGCCGCCACCCAACAAGCTTGTTTGTAATAATAATTCAGAGTCGAGAAATTCTCTAATATTCGTAGAGTTTGACTTAATATTAGTAGCATGTTGATATAGGCTGTAATAATTAATCTCACTTAATCTTTCGTTTAACGGATTTGTAGTCAATGACAATGGTGCTGTTTTAGATCTTGGAAATTCTATTATACTATTGACTGCTATCTTATCTCCGGATCTAATTTTTTTATCTAGCCGGCTGGTCCCAACAAGCATTTGATTAGCATCTAATGCGCCGCTGGGCAATGTTATGTTCGATACTACATATTCATAGCCATTATATATAGGACTGGTTTGATCTTTAATATATACATCCTGCAGATATCTCCATTTGTCAACAGGTTTGACCAATGCAGTCTTGTACCGACTCGAGCCAAATTTCCACATCAATTTAGTATTTTCAGGATATAACTCGTTGTCGATTATAGCTGAACCAATTAATATACTATCTCGCAAATCTAATGTTATAATACCATTTGATATTCCATTGTTATCGCAGTATGGTGCAGACAATAATACTGGCGTTGTTATATTGTCAATTATCTGTGTTTTAAAGAATGTAAGTGTAAGTGTATCTGGCAAGTCATGGCATACTATTTTAACTAGTTCATTGGATATTAGTGGTATGATATTTTCAAAACTATTATAGCCTTTTCTACTTGAAAATTCAGTTAATCCGTAACCCACCACGTCGAAATAGAATTTTAAAAATTTATTTTTATCATAGTATACGTGTATAGTATCAAATCCGCGGGCCACAGGGCTTATTACGCCGGACCAGGATTCTTCTGTTAAATTTTCATATTGTAAATCCTGTACTTGCTTGGTGATATTTAATCCTTTTCTATTTTGATAAAAGGGAACTATTCTAGGACCAATGAAAAAATTATATCCGTATGGACCCGAAAGAGTGATAATGTTGCCAGTTACTGAATCTATATAAGAATACGGGGCATCAACATCTGTTATAAATTTTAATTGATTAGGGCTTACTGATCCAGAGTTTTCTTCATCGATTAGATCAAAGTCAATATTACTTACTTTAATATTTTTAGCAAGTATTTTATCATATGTGGCACCGGGAGAAAATCCCAATATAATGCCACCTTTGAACTGTGTTTCGTTTAGATTTTCTAAATTAGTACCATTGCTTTTATAAAATTCAAACAACAAATTTTGATTCGGCATTGTTTTATTTTGTGCTAATTTCCATTTGTTGTTTTTATATATTACTGTATAATAACGTTGCTCGTTATTAGTAATAATAATTGCTCCGTCGCCAGACAGAGTGCTTATAACTTTTTCAAAAGTAATACCGGTACCGACGCCGGCAACTTTATAAATTCCTTCGCTGTCTTCAAATACTATTAGATCATTGTTTTGTACAGTATAACCATAACTGTCTGTTAATTTTGTTCGACTGGGACTTTGATATATTTCTTTTGAATATGAAAATAAACTTTTAATTCCCGCCGTTTGGCCTGGAGTAATCTCGAGCATTCTACTAGGCCAATTATAAATCTTAACTCCTCTATTAAAAGTAATAATTGGACGCTTGGCTTTATTCTGTGATGTGGTAAATTCTGATATGTCGGCGCCTAAAAATTTAGCCACAGCTTTGATAGTACTGACATGATGCCAATGATCTATTACTTGCCAATGATTTGCATTTCTAGATTTTTCCTGAGTAACATATTCTGGTTCGCTGGTGATAATCATACTGCCGTCCCAGATTTCGCTGTCCCATTTAATTGCAGGGGCGTCTATGAATTCGTTGGTTTTATCCCATGGACGTTTTTTAAGCCAACTGTCGGGGATTCTTTTATCTATAGAACTTACTAGCAATAATGCTATTCCGTCGTCGACGCCGGCGACGTAATATAATTTAGGATTGTTTTCGTCAATTGTTTTATATGCCGTATCAACATTGCCGGTGAAATAAACAGTCATACCATTTTGCAATTCCAAAGTCCTACCAGTTAGGTCATCTTTAATTTCAACAAAAGGTTTTGTTAAAATTTCGTTGGCAATACTATATTTGTTTGTATTACCAGGTCCAGGATCTGCATGAATTCGACAGGGAGGCAAGTCATTCTGAAGCCAGTAAAATAAATTATAGTCAGTGATCCTTAAAGAATTGACGGGCAAGTCCAATATGTTAACATCTTTGTCTAATAGAATACCGTCTTTTAAAGGAGATCCTTTGACAGTTAAATAGTTTTCTATGTCTAGATAAGAACTTTTACCAAGATAATTGTCGCTAGAGTCTGACATGACCAGCATGTTGTTTGCTTGACTTTCCCTGCGTACTTCATTTCTTTCAACGTTAAAAAATTCATCTATTCTATTACTTGCAGTTCTTAACCCATAAGTTTCTTTAAAAGGTAATAACTGTCCTTTGCTGGTCATTACATCCAGACTGGAGCCCAACATTTTTTTATTGGGCTCTGTATTAAAAACAGAAGGCAATAATTTGTAATTACTAACTTTTTGTGCTAGTTGTTGATTTGGTTTTTTACTTTGTCTGCTCATCGACCTATCCTAATGTTGCTGTCAGTAATCTCTGAAATAACTATAATATCATTTACAGTTGCCACGCTGGTAACTACTTCATTTCTGTCTGGTTGAATTTGGAATAGAGTACCGAACTTACTTTCCTGATTTATTGGCACTATCACTACACTGCTTAAATCTGTTCTTAAACTTGTATGAATATATGCTGCCAATTCCGTGAAATAAAACGTTTCTCCAAAGTTAAAATTTCCTGGCGCAAAGAATTTATCAATTGCATCAATAATTTTACTTTTTATTTCGCTGTCTGTTAATTTACTTTTTATAGTTTTAACTGCTTTGAACTGTGCTTGAAATTCTTCGGAGGATAAATTACCAAATAAAGGTTTATATTTAATTGGATGAAATATAATTTCATCTGTCATCATTTTATAACTTGTTAATCCAGTAAAGTTATCTTTTAATTCTTCTGAAGTCTGTGGCAAAGGGGCTAGCACAGATACATCATTGGATCTTTTCCACGATACATATTCATCATTATAACTTTTAGTTAACACATACACATCGATGATATTTGTAAGACTGGGATTCAATGACTGATCAGATTCTACCACATGCTGCCATTTAAACGGCAATGATCTAATTCCGGGCACTGTTTTAACCACTGCACTGTCCTGTGTGTCGGCTGTCTGCGGAATCAAATAACTAAAATCACCCTCGTCATAATTAATTAATGCCAGTGAATTATCATTGACCAATGAAACAAAATGATCCGGATCATCGGGCAAAAAGTCATTGTCTAGGTCCAGTGGGGTAACTTTGACTTTACTATTATCTGTATATCCATCATCATACACATAGTATCCGCTGATCTTATAAGATTTGGATTCTTGTATTTTATTATTTGCTCCCATTTCTAATAGGCTGATTGTGTCTTTACTCATTGATGAAAATCTAGAATTAAACGCAGGGCTCCAATTAATATTATAAAATCTAATAAGTTCGTCGCTGCCAAATACATAATCAAGCTGACGAATAATAATTTTCCAACCAGTGCCATCGCGTATACAGGCCATCAACCATTCATTGTTATTATTAGTTCTATTCCAAGCCGATTCTATGTTAACAATATTATTAATTATTGTCCACTTTGGAGTTATGTTGTCAAATTTTAATGCAAAGTTTTCTTTTGCATTTAATTTCTCAATGATTAATGCCCTAGTCAAATCATCAAACACTCTGGTAAATGGTGGTAATATTTCTTTGACCAGATCTAAAGATGTTATAGATTTACTGATTTCAACAGTGCCCATGCCGTTGACTAACAATCCAGTGTAAATATAATCACTGTTTTCAATGCCAAGTCCGTCGCCTTTAATATCATATACATTAACCCAACGATTACCTCCTGACGGTGATTGTAATCTTACCACTGCGCCTGGGCGTAATGAACGTAATTCGCCGCCGGCTGTAAACCCTAATTTAACAGGAGTAACGTTTGCAGTAGATTCTGAAATATAACCATTACTGCTATTAGTATCATTGTATGCAACTCTCCAACGATAGTCCAATACTTTATAAACTTTAGAGCCCGCAGTATGACTTGTGGCAGTTGTGCCTTGAGCAGCCCGTTTTACTCCTGTGAAAGTTGCATTTGTGCCAACTTGCGTTAATACTGTATACGTAAACAATTCATTGTCAATCATTAACATGCCGCCATTTATATCAAAGTTATCATATGGGTCATTGGTGTTTGCATGATTGACCAACAACGAATTAAAATTAATTGCACTGGCTGTGATTGAGTTTTTCAGCGTGGTATGATAAATTGTTTTTCCTATATCTACGGTGGGAAAATAGTTTAGTGCGGCGCTGCCGGTCTCACTGTTTAAGTTTAATTTACCATAGTAAAAATTTAGCAATCCTACATCACTTAATTTACTTTCAATATACTCATCCAATAGATCAACAGTGCGGCGTGTTATGTCATCTGCAACAAATGTATTTTTAACAGATTCTTCCCTATAGAAGTAACCATCGTTGGCAAATTCTATCAATGGACGATTTTTGCCAGTTGGGTCTTTAAGATCCACATGTCGACTGTGACCACTGAACGTTCTATTCTCTGCTTTAAGCACTAGCACGTCGCTGTTCAATGTGGGTAAAAATCCATTGTAATCGTCTGCTGTGACCATTCGATTTTTACTATAAAATGCTTCTGGAGCATTGCGTTTTATCTCATTGACTGTTTCTGCTGGCAACCCAGTGACCATGTCGTCCTGTAATTCCATGGTCAATGACAATATCTGTGGTTGATTGTTGGCGTTACGATAATTTATATCAAATGTAACTCCGGATATTTCTCCGGCTTTAATTCTGATAAACGCACTTTCTGCACTTCTATACCAAACACGGATATTACCAGTGGGTATATTTGTAAATGTTCCGTCACCAAACTTAATGCTAGTCACATCGTTGTCGCTGTATATTATTTCATATAAATTTTTGCTTACAGAATCATATTCATTGACAACAATATTACCTGAATCTAAATTATTAACTCGATTCCAAGTTTGAATAACGGATCCGTTATCGTCAACAGTTTGTACATGGAAATCTTCTTCGCTGACATTAAAGGTGCCTGGAATATCAATTATTGCATTTGCCACTGGAGTAGATATCAATTCCACTGTATTTGCAATGTATCCTTGTTTAGCTAAAAAGAAAAATCCTGTTTTTGTACTACCGACTCCTTTGCCGTCATTGCGATACATTACGCTGAACGCAGAGTTATAATCAGGTTCTACCTGTGTTATCGTGCCAGCCGTATTAATATCAATTGGCACTATGTCAAAGTTTACACTTAATCCGTCTACTATAGCCGGGACAGGAAAGTTAACAATAGAATTTGTATTATTAAAATTATATATTTCATATATTGTGCTGTTTATATTATTTGTTGTTCTTTTTACTGGATTGCCAAATTTATTATTGTCTGCCATGGCCGCGTTCATTACTTTAATGAATCTTTCATATTCTAAATCGCTGGGGTCACTGCCCCACTGAATAGCCTTATTGGACAAATTAATTCCTGTGCTGTCAATAATTTGGTCGCTGGTAACTGCACTTACTACTTTTAAAAATCCTTGAGCCGGGCGAACACGCTTGGGTTTATAACTAAGCATACGTGCAATTCGCAGTACACTTTCACGTTTTTCCGCAGTGTCGAGTATGTTTTCTCTAGCATTTAAATCCATACGGAATGCTAAATTTTGTCCTACATATGCAACCAAGTCCAACAATGCAATGAATTCGCTGTTTTGAATATAATCATTATATTCTTCAGCATAATTAATCTGCATGTAGTTGACCATGCTTTGACGCAGTGTATCAAAGTCGTAGCTACGAAATTCGGCATTTTTAAAACTAGAATAAACTAATGTCCAGTCTTCTGCTCCGTATAAATTTTCTTGTCTAATTGCTGTTGGCATTGCTGTTATCCTTATTGACTGCTTAATGCGGTGTCTCTATTAAATATTGCAACAAGCTCTGTCAATGTTGCTGTGGGCACGTAATTTAATATAATTGCCACCGTGATTAATTGTGTGTCGACGTTTTCTGTGATGCTTAACTGTCTTAATTCTAATCTAGGATCTTTGGTCAGTATTCGTTGCATATCTTGTTCAATTAATTCATTGGTTTCAACGGACATTGGATCAAATAATAAATCCCAGATTATACTGCCAAATTCGGGAGACATGATTCTTTCGCCTTTTCGAGTGTATAGCTCGTTCAAAAGGTCACGTTTGGCAAGTTCAATATCATATAACTTGAAGTTGCCAAACTGTTTATCCACAGTGCTAAAGCCTTTAAATTTACGCATACTCATATTTATTATAAAATAATATAAGTAGTTAACGATAGGACGCAATATGAATAAAAATGATTGGAAAAAGAAAAGTATACCAGACAAAGTAACAGTTATCTGTGAAAACAATAACAAATCGCTGACCGCTGATGTGCTTGATATGAACAATCGGCTGCTGATCGCTGCCATACAAGGGGTAAAAATTACCCTTGTAAGCCAACACGAAAATGGAGTATATGTTGGCAGAATGGGCGGACTTGACTTGATATACAAGTCACTGTAAGCACTCTGCGTTTATTGATTCGCTGCCAACGATTTATCGTTGCCTAGATATTTTTCCCATGCAGGATCCCTTATTGAATAAGGTGACACTTGTTTGGCAGCTTTGACCATTTGCCAATAATTTGGTTCTTTTGGTACAGTCAATGGTTCAATTACTTTGGCTCCTTTTAGCCAATTGCAAGTGCCACAGCAAGTAACCAAATTGCTCCAGGAACTATTGCCGCCGCGGCTTTTTGGTTTTACGTGATCCAATGTTAGATCTTTAGCTTGAAATTGATCGCCGCAATATTGACAAGTATAATTATCCCTTAGATAAACCATTTTACGATTAAACAATACACGCTGGCGTGGGCGTATATAACGCTTAGTCATTATAATGCTGGGAACTTTCAACTCAAGTCGCTGGCTTCTTACTATCCAATCGTCGTATTCTTTGATTACAATTACTTTGTTCAAGTACAGTAATTTGACTGCCATTTGCCAATCAACAACACTGGGCGGTAGCATACTCAACGGCATGCCGTCGTAATTTAAAACTAATGTATCACTCATCTTATAAGGTATTTATTTTTGTTATCAGTGCGCTTGCACCACATAAAATAATTATACAATATTAAATACATTGTGTCAATACACATTGTGAAAAAAGGAACTAAAATGGATACAGACTCTATAGAGCATCATATACGCAATTTAGATAACCAGCACACCGCAGTAGCACGTAAACTGGATGTTTTACTTGCTCAAAAAAGTTGGAATGAGTTCGAAGTAGAAGACCTTAAAAAACAAAAGCTTAAATTAAAAGACGAACTATCGCAGATGTATCGAAAACGACACGAATTAATGCATGAACAAGACTACGACTATTAACAAATATACATTGAACGACATAGATAGAATATTAAAATATTTCGAAGACAAATCCAATGAATTACACTGTATGTCAGTGGATAGTTATCCCTATGATGTTTATAAAGAACACGATACAAAAAATCTAAGTTGTTTGCAGGCTATAAATTATTTTTCCAATTTAAAAATATTAAAAGAAATAGAAATTGGTTATAAAGGGCATGATTTAACAGTTGAATATCAAACTCGTCGATATAGCCAATTAGAAAAATTTCATTTCATCAGCAATGACAATGATAGATTAGACATACATAACGCATTGTCGAGCTTGCAAACAGAATTAATTCAAAACAAATATAGGCGTGAAACTAGTAAGCTAATTATGTTTGACATTGAATTGCCGGCTCAAATCATAGACTTATTACATGCTTTCGGTCTTTTAAAACAACATTAAATAGACACAAATTTGAATTTATGCTACAATAGTGCTTGTTCAATTAAAAGGAACTTTCATGAAGGCAGCTAACTTTTTAGCAAAATATATAGGCCCAAAAGGCAAAGCTTTTTATTCTTCTTATGACAAAGTAAAAGCTACAGAAAAATGGGTGGAATATTCTCTAGACATTATGGACATGAGCAGTATACTAATGGCCTCAGATTTTAACACTAAATGGAAATTAATGGAAGCATTGGAAGTAGCAGAACGTAAAAAAGCATGGATGTACAAACACAAAAATTTTGACGTTAAACGTGCTATCAAAATTTTTGATACTGTAAGACATTTGCCCAAAAACTAATTGGTAAAATTTTAATTGACACATATTCTTTATGCTGTTATAATGATAGCATAAAGAATTTTATAGGACCACTATGGACAAGCCTTGGCAAGTTATCAACGATTTAGAAATTCATAATCTGCGTACTAACAAAGAGCAGATTATTTTGGCTCAGGCAGAATGGGGAAACGATGAGTTCTTTGCGGGTTGCCGACTTGCATTAGACCCT
>ENA-OSIY01000120-OSIY01000120.1-marine-metagenome-genome-assembly--contig:-NODE-120-length-43909-cov-13.607684_pt1 | contig 43909 bp, 53 predicted proteins | sample MGYA00237884_ERZ534233 | MGnify/ENA primary metagenome ERZ534233 (study PRJEB26412, sample SAMN06343840) | marine metagenome | isolation source: estuarine water | place: USA: Columbia River Estuary... | reverse complement strand
AAGAAGAATTCATAGAAAAAATTAAAACAGATAATGAATTTGCTGAAAAATGGGGTGAACTCGGTCCCGTGTATGGGCAACAATGGCGCAATTGGAAAAACTACGAAGAAATAGGACAACACTTTTCTTCAAAGACACTAATATTAGAAGAATCCGATATCTTAAGAAGAAAACCAATTGATCAGATTCAAAATCTAATCAATGACCTTAAAATAAATCCAGATGATAGAGGATTAATTGTTTCAGCATGGAATGTGGCTGATTTGAAAAACATGGCATTGAGGCCGTGCCATAACTTTTTCCAATGTTACACTTATGAAATGACAGAAGAAGAAAGAATAAAAGAATGGTGTGAAAGTTTAAGTAAGAATATTTCATATGGTGATGATATGACATGGGAAAAATTAGATAAATTGAATTTTCCAAAAAGAAAAATTAGTTTGAAATGGAATCAAAGATCAGTGGATACGTTTTTAGGTTTAGGATTTAATATCACATCATATAGTTTACTTTTACATCTTTTAGCACAAGAAGTTAATATGATACCTGATGAATTGATATTTACAGGTGGTGATGTGCATATATATCTAAATCACATAGAACAAGCAAAGCTTCAAATTAATTTACCTACATTTAAACTACCAACTATACAAATTAGTAAAAAATCTATTTTTGATATTGAATATGATGATATAAAATTACTTGGGTATAAATCTGGCCCAGCTATAAAAGGTGAATTATCAAATTAAAAAAAAGCCAATTCAAATTTGAATTGGCTTTTTAAATTTAATTTTATTTCTAAAGAACAGATGCAGTAAAAGATGTGCTTGAAACACCTTCCATATAACCACCAACAGTAGTTGACATAACTAAATTAATAGTTGTTGAACCTCCAGAGAATGTAGCAGCAGTTTCTAATCCACTTGATGCTGTTCCAACAATTGATGCAGAGCCTTGTGTCAAATTTAAAACAATACCTATTTCATTATAAATATTTCCACTATTAGCAGGAACATTAAATGTAACAGTATTAGAACCAGCTAATGCTGAAAATCCAGTAGCAGTGCCACCAAATACAAATGAGCTAACCAATTCTGTCAAAAATACAGATAAAGTTGCAGTTGATGCTGTATAATTTGATAATTCAACACCTGCTAAAGTATAAATAGCATTTGTAGCAGTTGTACCTATTCCATTAGGAACACCAGCAAACGTCCAAGTAATTGCACTTGGATCAGAATAAGCAGCACCTGCACCTGGGGCAACAGTTGGCACTGAAAAAGTAGCTACTTCATTATAAGTGTAACTATCGGGCTGATAGAATGAAATTGAATCAGATAATCCAAGAATAGTGATATCACCACCACCACTCATATTACCCCTCAATTTAAGGAATGTATAATCAATACCCAAAACACCACCTGAATGAAAAGCCGAATTAATTTTAATATACGGTTTAGACATAGTTTTTAGTTTTTATTTATATATTAAATTACAAAACCATTTTTTTTCCAAACCCACTTATCTAATCCACAACCCCATACCCTAAAATGTCCCAATTCCAACATAATCTGAACTTCTGTTTTATTAGGATCACCACCATTTTTAATCAACTTTGATTTGCTATAATTAAACCTATGCCTTCTAACATAATTAACTACCCACCAATAATTAACATCGGTTTTCCAAACAAATTCAAATCCCAATGTTTTATATAAATTACCATTGAATATTGACCTATCAGCAAAAGAAACAATTTCTTCAAAATCATTATTATTATTAACATAATATTTAAATAACTTTGATGCAGCACCAATAACTGAATAGTCTTTTTTATTAGCGAATCTAACCAATTCCAAACTTTTCTTTGGTTTGTTAAATAACATACAAGAAACCATTTCATTATTATAATATAACCCAATTGCAGTTTTGTATTTTGTTTTACCCTGAATATGATTATCATTGAAAAAATTATTAACCAATTCCCTATTATCTACTATTTTAATTTGACATTTTCTACCATATATCTTATTTTCAATAAGTCCTAATCTTGATAATATTATTGATTTAATAATATTTCTTCTATTCATCCAATCATCTTCCCAAACATGTATTAAATCTATCCCTTGTTCGCTACATTTTAATGACTTATCTAAGTGGTATTTTTTATCCTTATATTTTTCAGAATGCCAATATAATCCATTAAATTCAATAGCTACTTTTTTTGATGGTATATAAACATCCAATTCCAATGGTGATATTATATCTCTTCTTTTACAATGTATTTCTAAATCAAGTGATAATAACCAAGATATTAAATTTAATTCTTGACCTGATTGACCATATATTTCTATATCAAATATATGATTACATTCACCTTTTAACTTAACAAACCCATTTTCTATGTCTATTAAATCATAACCTATATTCTTATAGTAAGAAATTGATTTATCCATCAATGAGTATCTTATCTTATTTTTAAATTCATCAGATTTTAAATATTTTCTAAAGTCATCTTTTTGTGTATACCAATCAACACCATATAAAATATTGTTTGTTTCAATAGATTTAGATTTAATATTTGAATATATACCACTATCCCACTTGTTTTTTATTATTTTCTTAAATTCATCTGTTTTACTATAACAATCAACACCCCATTTTTCCAAAGATTTCTTTTTTATTTTTTCTGATATCTCAGTTTTATTATTCCTTAGAATATTCCTTAATTCATAAGTTTTTAAAAAACTATCAACACCATACTTTTCTATATTTGTTTTTTTTGCTTTTTCTTTATATTCAAAAGTTTGTGTATACCAATTTTTGCCATATTTTTCTATATTGGTATTTATAGTTTTATTTATATAATCATCAGTCTGAACATAATAATCAGCACCATATTTAATATTGTTTGTTTCAATAGATTTAATTTTAAATTCATCTGTTTGGAAATAATGATCAACACCATATTTATCATTTATGGTTTTTTTCCATTTTTCTTTAACTTCTTTATTTTGAAAGGAAGATTTTGAACCATATTTAAGTAAATTAGTTTCTTCTTGTTTCTTCTTTGATGTTTCAGACATAGCTATGTTTTCAACACCATATTTTTCCAGTGTTGTCTTTTTGCGTTTTTCCTTTGTAGATGTTTCAGTTTGTGCGCATTTTGGTGTGCAAAATTTTCTATAACCATCTAACCAATTTTTATTAAAAGTAGTATATTTCCCACACTTACATGTGAAGTAATTAGGATTATCATTCACCCAATGCCATAATTTCTGTTTAAATGGTAAATCATTTATGTTAATACAATATTGTATTATTTCATCATAAATATCATTATGTTTATTTATAAAGTAAGATTCCCTTAATCTAGTTGCAGAACCATTTAATATTTTATTTATAATCTCTAATTTTTCCATATTAATTATATATAAAATAGAGGATATGTTTGCTTGACGATAGATACAAAAAAAATAGAAGGTGATTAAACCTTCTATTTTTTATATATTCATCTTTACGATTAGTTAAGATAGCTATTAGTATCTTTAACAACAATTGTCATAAATTGTTTTTGTGGATACCAACCAACTTCTGCGACTGCGTATCTGCTACGCAATAACATTCTTGGTGCGAAAGTAGCTTCAGATATAATGCTTATTGACTGTGCCATTAAGTAAGGAACAAACAAGATACCAGGTTGGTCAGGATTGTTCTTTCTACCGATAACGATACGGTTGTCATTATATTTCATATATGGATCAACATATACTTGCATATCACCGATTTGACCTACTGGATATAATTGACCTGCTGCATTCATTTTAGATTTAACAGGATTAATTGTATAACCTGAAATATCCATCAAAGTTGCTGCCAATGCTCCGTTAGTTACAGCGAATTGTGCTGGACCAACACGACCTTCTGTTGCAATGAAGTTAGACGCATGAACCATCTTAGTAATAAGTTTACGTTGGATAGAATGTGTAGTTTCACCACCAGGACCGGCTGCTGCATAATTTGTATCTAAGTCAAATACTGTATGACCTGTAATTGAAGGTGTTCCACCGAATGTAGGTGCAGAAGATCTGTTAAGATCACCCATTTCAAAGATTTTAGCTACGATTTGTTTAGAAATTGTTTGTGACAATTCATTAACAAGGATTGATTCCATTTTTTGAACGATATCCATACCTGTGTTAGCTTTGATGTCTTCAATTTCAGTTCTTCTAAGAACAGAAGAAACTTCGATAGTACCAACTGCAATTGACTTAGTAGATACTTTTGGTCCGATTACACCTGCATAAGCTAAATCATCTTCAGCTCTTGACATTGGATATAAACCACCTTTAGAATTATCAGAGAAATTAGTTGAAAAACCAGGTAAGTGATCTTCTAAAGCAGAAATCAAGCTTATTGATTGAACAGATGTTGTAGTTCCGATGAAACTACTTGTTCCAAAACTTGTTGTGCTACCAGGTAACCAATCAATTTGATCAGTCATTGCAGAAGTTGGTAAAAATGTATTCTGTGTTTGATCCCAAGCATAAGGTGCAGCATAAGGAGAAGACCCATTCAAATTACCAACAGCGTTAGCTTGTTTGTAAGCTTTGAACATCAATTGTCCATCAATACGTGAGAAACCTAAGAATTCTACAACATTTTGTTTGTTATCACCAGCAGCAGGAACAGCAGTTGTTAAACCAAATGCAGCACCAACACCAGCAGCAAAATTTAAGAAAATTCTAGCTGATGCACCTGTTGTTGAACCGAATGCAAGACCACCTGTTGTTTCAACAATGTTACTTGCAGCCATAAATGCTCTAATTGCAGCTTTGTATGTTGAAAGCTGAGCATCTGTGTATTTGAATACAACTGGATTAGCTTGTGACATATCAACATCATCATATTGGAAGTCAATATAAAGCAAGTCTAATTTTGGACCTGGTGTTGGCTTAACTGATACTAAATCAAGACCGATTGTCTGAGCAGCAATTTTCATTGCAACTGGCAACATGTTTTGACCAACATCACCTGAACCTAAGTTACCTAAGTTATTTAATGTACCTACTGCACCAGCAGTAAAGTTTGTTGAACCTGCATAAACTGATGGTTGAGCACCTACTACACTACCCATACCAGCGTTAGCTGCGTTTACATATGCGTTTTCGTTAATTGAATGGTATTCAGCTAGTTCTGACATCCAGTCGAGTCTTTCATCTCCTGCAACGCCCATATTTTCTAAAACTGGAGCCCATTTCTTTAAAGCTTTTTGTTTGTCTATTCTAATGTTTGACATAATTTTAAATAATTTTTTTTTGTTTGTTTAATCTATACTGTATATATTGACCACCTAAATATCAATTTTTTAAAGGGTGGATTTTTTATAGATTAAATACTTTTGAATCTTTCTAAGATAGCATTCATATCAGAATTTGATATTTTATCTTCTTGGATAATCGGTTCGTGTGTAATCAATTTTTTTGTTACTGATTGATTCTTTTTGATTTCTCTTGTTGCCCAGAAATGATCAACTTTTGCTTCAGTTGTTAAGTCTGTGTAAAGTCTAGCTTGTGACAAGATAGATCTTTTAGAAGATTCATTCATTTGTAACCAGATTGGCTTAATGTTATCAGGCATCAATCTGATCAATCTTTCTTCCAAAGATTCATTTTTAGTTGATAATGCTTCTTGAATCATTGTTAATACTTCTGAACTTGTAAAATAGCTTCTTTCGTTTATATGAAGTTTAACTTGTTCTTGTTCCTCATTTGTTAATTCGTAAAAACTATTAACTTGGGATTTATTCAAAAATTTTAAAAAGTGTAAATCATTAGTTTCAGAAACCTTACGTTTTCTAGCTTCTTCAATTAATGTGTCTATTTGCTGAGATAATGCAGAATCAGATTCACCACCGAATTCTTCTTCATCATCACATGTATCACATTCTTCTTCATCAAAATATTCATCATCAAATTCACCATCTTGTGTATATTCATGATTTCTTGTTTGAGCATTCAATTGTGGCATATTATTATCACCATAATTCATATCATCATCATAATGATTATGATTATCTTCTTCTTCTTCAACCATTTCAAAACCAGCGTTTTCTAATGTTGGGAATTTGCTTTTTCCAAAACTTTCATTTAATTTACCACCATTCAATTTTTCAGAAATCATACCAGCATAAGAAACTGTTTTATCAAGACTTTCTGCAATATATTCTGAATAAGCGATATTATCATCTAAATTTTCAGCAATATATTCTGAATAAGCAATGTTACCATCAACGTTTTCTGCTAAGTATTCTGAATAAGCAATTGAACCATCTAAATTTTCAGCTAAGTATTCTGAATAAGCAATATTCTTATCAAGATTTTCAGCAATATATTCAGCATAAGCAATATTCTTATCAAGACTTTCTGCTAAGTATTCTGAATAAGCAATATTCTTATCAACTGATTCTGCTAAGTATTCTGAATAAGCAATATTCTTATCAACTGTTTCTGCTAAGTATTCTGAATAAGAAATGTTCTTATCAACATTTTCAGCAATATACTTAGTATAAGAAATGTTCTTATCAACTGTTTCTGCTAAGTATTCTGAATAAGAAATGTTCTTATCAACTGTTTCTGCTAAATATTCAGTATAGTTAATAGATTTTTCTAAACTTTCAGCCAAATAATCATTGTGATCAATCAACTTCTTAGTTGTATTCTTCAATGATTTATTTTCATTTACTACTACTTGAACTTTTTCAGCCAAATAATCCAAATATTTAACCATTTGAGTATTTGTTTTATTTAATTCTTCATAGTAACCAAGTAATTCATCCAATTTTCTTGGTGAAAGATTACCGGTCTTAATAGCATTGTTTGCAACTTTCTTAGTAGAAGCTATTTCAGTAACTAAATACTTAGAATAGTCTGACAACTGCTGTTTTGTAACATAGTCATTTTTGTTCATGTCGAAAAGGTTATTTATTTTTGACTCGTCGGACATTTCGTATATCCTAAAGTTAGCTTTATTTGTGAATCCAAAAGATTCATTAATGGAACTCATTTTAGCTGATGCAAAGCCAGGATCAGCAACTATATCATATGTGAATAGTTTTTTCAATGTTACTGTACCATCAGATTCAGTTACACCAGCAGCTCTTGAAGATACAAAAACTGGACAACCATCTTCTACCAATGATTTAGCTTCTTTACCCCAATAAGTATTTAATAATTTAATCTGACCATCAACACGATTTGATTCTTTAACAAAAGAAGCTTTTGTTATAATGTGTGATGCCCTTGACAACGAGGTGTCGAAGACGTCGGGGTGATCAAACTCACCATACACGACACCCATATTAACAATACGTTCATTTAGTTCTTGTAAGCAAGGCAAGAATTTATCGGCTGTGTAGATACGTTCATTTCGATTTTTCACGTTAAACTCGGTAAATATACCACCTAATAAATATTCTTTTTTACTACCCGAACCAATAACACTTTCCCTTAAAGGATTAGCATTGTTTTCAACAATAAGGATTGGTTTCATTTATTACAATTTATTTTTATAAGATATATATAGAGCGTCCAAATTGTAATTTTTTCCAGGCGGATTTTTTATAGAAGACAACAAAAGACCAATAAAATAATATATATTATATGGATTTGCATTTTAATACAACAAATGGAATAAGTGAAAAGTGGTTGAAAAATAACCACAAAGAATACTATGATAATATAAATGATATAGTAACAGAAGAAAATATATCTTTATCTGAAAGAATTTATCTTTATCAAAATGGTTTAACAGAAAGACCAAAATGTGAAAATTGTAAAATAGAAAAGGTTAATTTTACTAAGTTCTATAAGGGTTATAGAAAATACTGCTCAAGAAAATGTGCAGCATTAGACACACATAAAAATGTAGAAATAAAGGCTAAAAGAGTAGAAGCCCTAACTAAGTCTAACAATGATGTTGAACTAAGAAAAGAAATGACTGAACGTGCAAATATAACAAAGGGTCAATTTTCTGATGAACGAAAAGAAGAAATAAACAATAAAAGAAATGAAACAAATTTAGAAAAATATGGAGTTGATATTGTTTCAAAAAACATTGATATTATTAAAAAAATAGTTGAAAATTCTAAAGTTGGTAGAAAAGAAACAAATAGGAAAAAAACTATCAATAATATAGAATCAAATGGATTTAATATTATTAACATTGAAAATGGTAACTTTGAATTATATTGTGATACTTGTAATAAGGATTTCATTATAAAATCAACATTATTCAGTCAAAGAAAAAGATTTGAAATAGATATATGCACCAAATGCAATCCAATAAACGGATCATCTAATTTTGAAAAAAAGGTATTTGATTATGTAAAATCAATCTATAATGGCGATATAATATCGAATCATAAGAAATTTAAAAAGTATGAAATAGATATATATTTGCCAGAGCTTAATATTGGAATAGAATGTAATGGGTTATATTGGCATTCTGAAATTTATAAAGATAAAAACTATCATCTTGATAAATTAGCATTTTTTGATGAATTGGGAATAAATATTATAAATATATGGGAAGATGATTGGAAATATAAACAAGACATAATTAAACACAGATTAATAAATAAATTAAATTTAAATAAAAATGTTGTCTATGGTAGAAAGTGTATTATAAAACCAATTGATAATTCTTCATCAAGATTGTTTTTAGATGAAAATCATATACAAGGTTGGTGTCAATCCAAAATAAAATTGGGTATATTTAATAATGATGAATTAATAGGATTAGCAACATTTGGAAATTTAAGAAGAAATCTTGGACATAAAAATATTAATGAAAATGAGTATGAATTATTGAGATTTTGTAGTAAAAAGGATTTAAATATAATTGGTGGTTTATCAAAAACAATAAGTTATTTAAAAAAGAATTATAACACCGAAAGGATAATAAGTTATTGCGATCGTTCTTTCAATAGGGGTGATTCTTATATTAAAGCAGGATTTAAATTAATAGAAAAGAAAAAGAAACCAAATTACCATTGGTTTAATAAAAACACATGTTTGAAAGAAAATAGATGGAAGTATAGAAAAGACATTTTAGTTAAAATGGGATATGATAAAAATAAAACTGAAATTGAAATAATGCACAGTCTTGGATATTTAAGAATTTTTGATTGTGGTTCAAATTTATATGAAATTATACTATGATAATATCAGATATAACCAACCTTAGTAAATGGTCTAATGTAGAAATAGATTTGTTATGTGATTCTTGTAATTCACCAAAAAATATGAAGTATAAATTATATACATCATATGGATATTCAAATGGTGATTATTTATGTAGAAAATGCAAGTTAAAAAAGAATAATTTAGAAAAATATGGTGTTGAAAATGTATTTCAATTAGATTCTACAAAAGAAAAGACTAAAAAGACCAATAAGGAAAAGTATGGTGTTGAATTTATATCACAATCCATTGATATAAATATAAAAGTAAAAGATTCCTTATCAAAGTTAGATAAGGAATCTATAAAGGAAAAGAAAACAAATACTAATTTAGAAAAGTATGGTGTTGATAATATATCTAAATGTGATGATGTAAAAAAGAAAAAAGTGGATAGATTCTTATCAAATTGGAAAACTGAAAATAATAGACAAAATGAAGACTTTAGAAAATTATATTTCAAAATAGCTAAGAATAAAAACTATCTAAATTATTTAGAAAAAGGGAATTCTTCATTTAGTTGTGACCAAGGAAAAGAACATAGTTTTGAAATAAATATTGAAAATTATTCTAAAAGAATAAAATACCAAACAATATTATGTACTATTTGTAATCCAATAGACAGACATCAATCAGGTCAAGAAATTATGTTATTTAATTTTATAAAATCCATTTACAATGGTGAAATTAAGCAATCTTATAGAAATAAGTATGAAATAGATATATATTTACCTGAATTGAATTTAGGATTTGAATTTAATGGAATATATTGGCATTCAGAAAAATATAAAGAAAAGGATGCACATTTAATTAAGACTAAGTTTTTCAATGAAAAAGGAATACATATTTTTCATATATGGGAAGATGATTGGAATTATAAATCGGATATAATAAAAAGTCAAATTAAAAACATTTTAAAATTAAGTAATCGTATATATGCAAGAAATTGTGATGTTAGACTTATTTCAGATATAAATGTTGTTAGAAATTTTCTAAATAATAATCATATACAAGGTTATGTTAATTCAAATATAAAGATTGGTTTATATTTGAATGATGAATTGGTAAGTATGATGATATTTGATCATCTTGAGGGTAGGAATAGAATGAGTGATGATGAATGGAATCTTTCAAGATTTTGTAATAAGATTGGCTATACTGTTGTTGGTGGTGCTTCAAAACTATTAAAATATTTTATAAACAACAATAAGGTGGTTAGAATAATAAGTTATGCGGACAGAGATTGGTCAAATGGGAATCTTTATGAAAAGTTAGGATTTATAAAGATTAAGGAATCAAATCCAGATTATAAATATGTAATAGATGGAAAAAGAATACATAAATCAAATTTCAAGAAAAACGAAAAAACATTAACAATTCCAAAAATATGGGATTGTGGAAAAATAAAATATGAAAAAGTATAAGGTACTAATAGATTCAAATTCACTTACAAAAAATCATATAAGAGATTTAAAAATTAAACATTTATTTGATGAAGAAGTAAAAATAGATGTTGAATATTATGTATCATTTTTAATTGAAAAGTCATTTGTGGATCTTAGAAAAATAAGTTACATTATGAAATCAATTACAAAATGTGATGATAAATATTATGGCGAACTTGTTGCAATAAACAATCTAATGCCAATAGATTTGGACATAGTAATAGATGATATATATTTAAGTGCAGTATTGAATAATGATTTAGTTGTATATTTTTATATAGCTTATAAAAGAAAAGAATTATGATATTAACAAGAGAAATAATAATAAAAATAAACGAATCTAATTTTTCATATTGGACAGAATTGGGTTATGATGATGTTATAATAGGTGAAACTATTATAATACCAATTGAACTATTATCAATTGGCAGTCATTATAAAATAGATTGTAAATGTGATGGTTGTGGTATTATAAAGGAAGTAATATTTAAAAATTATGTTAAATATGACAATAATTGGGGGGAATATTATTGTAGAAAGTGTTCCGAAAAGAAAAGAAAGAAAACATTATTAGAAAATCATGGTGTTGAATATCCTATTCAAAATAAATTAATAAAAGAAAGAATTAAAAATACTATGATTGAAAAATTTGGCGTTGATAATCCATCTAAATCAAAAGAAATTATTGAAAAAAAGAAAAATAAAAATGGATCAAGTTAGCTTGATCCATTTTCTCAAAATTCAAATTCTGATCCACCACCTTCATCAGCAGGTGGGGTTTCTGTTCCTGTCTGTGCGCCACCTTGTGCGCCACCTTGTGCGCCAGTTTCCATTCCGGTTTGTGCGCCCATTTGTGCTCCTTGACCTTGAGCACCCATTTCACCACCCATTTCACCACCTTGCGCACCTTCAGCAGCACCACCGCCTTGTGCAGCTTTTATCCAATATGCTTTATTTTCTTCTATTTCTTCTGGGGTTAATTTCATTATTTTATCAATAAGATAATCAATATGAAAGTATGGTTGTCCATCTGCTGTTTGAATACCTAATAAAGTACTTAATATAGTAGATCTTTTTTCCAAATTAGCTAATTTTTTCCATTCTTCAAATATTTGATTTGAATTAAAAACAATATCAACTTGATTTAAGAAAATTTCATCATCTTTAAGTTCAGGAAATTCCATACACATTTGCAATTTCAATGGCTTAACAATCAATTCTTTATAATTTGCTCTTATTCTATTTATAAAATTATGAAATTGAACCTCATCCCTTGTCATTTCAGCAGCATCACTAACAATATTACCACCGCCACTTTCTTTATCAAATCTTTGAAAAGGTATTTTAGTAGCCCTTTTAAGTATATTAAAGAACCAAGTTAGCATATCACTTTCATTTAGATTATGGCCTTCTGGTGAAACAAGTTCCATTGCAGGTGTTCCAGCATCACCTTCAGGAAACCAAACTTGTTTACTATATGGTAGGTGTTTTCTACCATTTACTGTAACAGTTCCCAATGTATCATCCCATTCAATTTCTTCTGAATAATCGGCTATTAATTGACCTATTTGTTCTTCTGCCCTTTGTCTTGGTAATCCTTTAATTGGAATTGTAAATTTTTGATATACAGTTGCATTAATAATATTAAACATTATTCTTGTTTGTTCCAATATCTTTAATTGGTTATAAGGCTTAATAAGACCTTCAAGATATGATGTTTCGCTATAATCATTTTGTGTTGAATATGATACAAATACAATTTGCGAATCTAAGAAAATTCTTCTTAATTGTGGGTCTTCTGGATATTGCAACCATAAATTACCAATAGCAGGTTCATAAGCAGGAACTAATGTTTCTGGCCTTAATCTATTAAAATAAACTATATTTTTCTTTTTATCATCCCAAACTATTTCTATTGCAACATAACCATCAATTAAGAAATCTTTCATCATATTCCAAGCGGTTATATTATCACCAAATCCATAACGATTATATAATTTTTCAAAATATTCTTGATATTTATCTTTTATATCTTGTGCATATTCATTTGATAATGGTTTAGGTGAACAAAAATCCTTTTCATCATTATATATAATACATTCATCTGCAATTGAAGAAACAAAATCCCTCAATTCATCTTTAATTGAATATTCTCTTAATATTCTTCTTTTATCTGGATATGATCTATCTAAGTAAGGTATTGATTTTTTATTTAAAACAGATGCAACTGCCCTTTGGCTGAAAAAATCATACATTGAATTTTTCTGAGCATAAGGATCTTCATTAACACCAACACCAACAGTATTTCGCATTATCATATCATCATATTTCATACCAAAACTACTTAGGCTTCTAAGTAGTCTATTGAACAAACCTTTATTTTCTATTGCGGATGATATATAACCTGAACTTTGACCTTGATTATTTAATGGATTATATGAGGACATATTTTTTTTAATTTTATTTATATATTAAAAAGATATAATCCTATCCATATTTATCTATACTTTTCTTAACTCTTTGAATGTGGTTTTTAAGCATTTTGAAATTTTCACTTATTTCATCAGATGCTTTTGTGAAATCATCCATTAACAATTTATTCATTTCAGAATCCCTTTTGGATCTACCACCTAATTTAGCAGTCCAAATTTCATATAATTTATTTGGATCATATTTATTTTTTGGATGACCTGAATATATGAATCTCGGAACACTATCCATATTTATTTTATGAACTAGTTTTATTTGTGCAGCATTATATTCAACAATTGAATATTCAAATCCATATTTCAATAATTCATTATATACACCTTCAAATGAAACTGCTAACAATCTATCATTTTCAAAATCATCTTCTTTTATGAATTTATCAAAAATGGCAACTCTTAGTTCTATTGGTATAAAATTTAAATTAACACCAATTATTATTATTAAATTTTCTAATTTTTTAAAATCAACAGTAAATATTGGTGAATATTTCATCCAATTAGAATCATCTAAATAATGTAGATGATAAAAACCACCTAATTTCATTTGGCCTACTGAAATAGAAGTAACTTCTTTATCTGATTGACTAAATTTATTATAAAAATATAATGAATTATTTTTAAAATTTTCAGCTATACCATTTCCATATACTAATGCATTTAATTTAACTCTTTCTAATAATTCTGACATAAAAGATTTCCTTTTTTAATATATATTAAAAAAGGAAATTATAATGTTAAATTCAGCACCAAGACAACCAACTAAATACCACCAAGGACTTTATATACCTGTAAACAAGGATAAAGTAATTAAATTGAATTCGCAAGGTGGAATTTTCTACAGAAGTGGTCTTGAAAAAAAATTATTATTGTGGTTAGATCACAATGATAAAATATCGTCATATATGAGTGAAGGACTTAAAATACCTTATCAAAAAACTGAATGGTCTAATGATACACAAGACTATAAAACCACATCACATACTTATTACCCTGATTTTTATTATGAGTTAAAAAGAAGTGATGGTAGTGTATCAAAAGTAGTAGCAGAAGTAAAGCCTTATTCAGAAACAATTGAACCAAAATTAAATCCAAAACCAACTGCTAAACAATTAAAGAATTTTGAATATGCCCTGAAAATGTATAATAAAAACTTAGCTAAATGGACATATATGATTGATTATTGCCAAAGAAAGGATTTTGAATTTATTATAATAACAGAAAAGTTACTAGGATAGTAATCAATATAAAACAACTAATAATTGTATTCATCAAATCATATAAATTTATACAAAAATTATTCTTAGTTAATAATATTGGATATTTAAATAAACCAAGACCTATTAAAATTGCGAAATAAATCCAGTTATTGGTTAGTAAACCGATTGGAATCCATATAAAGTAGTATAACTTTAAAATATAAAATGATATAAGCAAAAAAGGATTTAGTGATATATTTGATATATCACTAAATCTTTTATATATGGTATTTCTATTTATAATTTGAAAGATTTCAACATATATGAATAAAATAGAACTAATATAAAATAAACTAATCATTTAATTCATTTTCTAATTTTATTTCACCAAAATTTATAAGATTATTGGTTGAATGTTGTGGCAATCTTAATGAACCATCATTTAATAACAATTCATCAAAAAGACTTTTTGATATTTCAACTTCTAATAAATCACCTTTTATTCTATCATATTCATTTGGAACTACATTATCCCGTTTTGAATATACAGATTTTATAAATTTTTTATAATGGATTTCTTCTAAATGAAGTGAACAACCATCTGGTCTAACACCCCAACCTAGTTCAGATTCTTCCCAAAATTGAATAAATGCTTTCATATTATTATATTTTTAAAATTATTAATATGATTTGTATTAGTAATTTTAAAAAAGTTTAATCATTTCCACCCAAAATTAAAATTCTTTTAGGGCAGTTTTCTATCATAGCACAAGTTCCATGTCCTTCAAAACTAGATCCAAAGTCTTCATAATTCACACTTTTTGTTGGCATTCTTGATAAGTATATCATGACCTCTGTATCATATGGCGCAGCAATAGCATAATCGGGATATTCTGAAATTTCATCTTCATCTTCAAATACTAAAATGTCTTCTAAATCCCAAACCCCATCTGGAACATATCTTTTTTGGTCATCATCATAACCATCTGACCATTCTTCATTAAATCTTCTTACGTTTTTCATATAATTAATTATTTATTTTTATGTATATATTAAAAAGAAATTATATTTTTTCAATTGTAATATCACCTTTAATATCAATATCCTTTGCCATTTCCTTTAACCTATTTAAATATGTATCTATGTAGCTAGGTAATTTAGAAAAATATATACTTATTTTAAGTATACCCATTTTTTTAATCCACACCCCCATATTCTATAATATCCACGTTCATTCATTATTTCACTTTCGCTCTTATTTTCATCAAAACCATTTTTAACTAATGTTTTTTTATTAAAATTGAATCTGTGTTTTCTAATGCTTCCAACAACCCACCAATAATTTATTGGTGTATTATAGACAAATTTAAATCCTAAATTGGTATATAAATTACCATTAAACATCGCATTATCACTAAACGATTCTATATAATTGAAATTATAATTCTTAATAAAGTATTTAAATAATTTAGAAGCAGCACCTACTATATTAAATCCTAATATATTACAGAATCTAACTAATTCCATATTTTTCTTTTTCTTTCCAAAACACATCAAACTAACCAATTCATCTTTATAAAATAAACCAATTTTTATTGATGAATTTACATATCCCTGTATATGATTTTTATCCAGGAAATTCTTAATAAGTTTTACATCTTCGACTTCTTTTAATATACAATTTCTTGCATAAATACTTTTTGACTTTTTAATCTTATTCACTAAGATTGATTTAACAATTTCTTGTTTATTGTTCCAATCATCTTCCCATATATGTATTAATTCAATTCCTAATTTATTACAACTTATCGTTTTATTATAATGATACTTTTTATCTTTGTAAATTTCAGAATGCCAATATACACCATTAAATTCAATAGCTAAGTTAAGATCTGGTATAAATATATCCAATGATAATGGCGGAATAATTTTATAAGAATTTTCAATGAAATCTACCCCACAATCTTTTAAAAATAATTTTAATTCTATTTCAGAACTTGAATTAAAATTATCAATTGGATTACAATTAGTACAAATTATGTTTTTGTTTTTTATTCTATCTGATAATGTAACAATAAATATATCAAAATTTGAAGAACATCTTTTATGACTTATAGTAAAATTTCTATCCTTATTATATTCAATAATATCATATTCATCAGAAATAAGTTCTTTATATTTATCCAAACTATTGTGATATTTTAATTTAATATCAGAAATAAGTTCTTTTACATCTTGATATTTAGAAGCATTGTCAACCCCATATTTTTCAATACAAGTTTCTTTATATTTTTCTTTATATTCATCAGTCTTTGAATAATGATTAACACCATACTTATCAAATAAAGAATCCTTTAATTTATTTTTAATATCATCAACCTGCATCGGATTATCAACACCATATTTTTCAATACAAGTTTCTTTTCTTTTAATACTATTACATTTATTACAATAATATTTTTCTTTTAATCCATAAGTATATTCATAATAATCCCTAAATGCAGTTTTCTTTTCTTTATTACAATTATCACACACTGATGTAATAGCACAAGTAGAACCCGACATTAAATCAACAACTTTAACCAATATTGGTCTTTTATATTGTATAGGATAACCTAACTTTACAAAATAATCAAAATTGGTTCTATGTCCCTTTATTTCTATAAATTGTTCCTTAATCATAATTAAATTGAATGTAAACCCATTCCATCATTTGAACTTTCAATGGATATTAATCTTATTTGATGATCCGCATCACCTTTTTTCTTGTAAATCTCGTTAAAACCTTTTGCTAATCCACGTTTGAAAATTTCTGTAAAATAAGCAAAAGCGTTATCAGATTTTTCTTCATTAAAATTGTGCCAATTAGAAAACATATCTAATAATCCTGATTGATAGCAATCTTTTCTATCATCATCATTATAATATCTCATTTTTTTAATAGTTCTTTTAGCAAGAATTTCCAACATTAATTTTGCAGGATTAGTAAGTTTACCTTTTGCCTTACTGACAATTATTTCTATAAATAAATCTTTATTGTGTAAATACATATAAGCATATTTTTTTTCTAAGACGTATGTCTTTCCAAAATCAGAAATATCTGAAAATGCTTTCAGATATTATACATTTATTATACAAATTGTTTATTTTTTAAATATAAGTATATCCTTTTATTTCTTTTGGTAGTTTTACAGAATTATTATGAAATTCATTATAATCGGTAATCGCTGATTCCAATAAGTGCTTAACAATTTTAGAGTCCTTTCTTATAAAATTATATATTTCTTGGTATTCTTTAAATATTTTATAATCAGTATTATTAACACATTCATCAATTTGCTCACTATCATAAAATACTTTAAATAATTCATATATTGGATTATTATTACAAATAAATTCACCACCAATTTCAGAAGGACAACCTATTAAACTGGTTAATCTATTACAAGCACAATCAAAAAAACCACCAACATAATTAGGACAACCTATTAAACTGGTTAAATTATTATCAACACAATAAAAATTACCTCCTACTTCTTTAGGACATCCTTCAAATGTTTTTAAATTATTACCACAACAAGAAAAATCACCACTAATTTTATTAAATTTAAGTGGTAGTTTTTTTAGATTTTTATAATATAAATCAACATCACCATCTACATCAATAGATCCATCAGGATTTATGGTATAGTTTTCTATTTCATATTTTGTACAAATTTTATCAATTTCTGATTGATAAAAATTTTCAAATAATTTTAAGTATTTCATATACTTATATATTAAAGAAAAAAATCCAAAATCAAATGATTTTGGATTTTCTATATTTTTTATTTTCTAACTCTTTCCTTATATTGTAGTTCTTTAATAATTAAAAGTTCGGAATCTAAATTTGATTTTCTTTTGTTTAGATTTTCCAAAGCAATTGATAATGTTTTAGATTCACCTATATATTTTATTGAATGTTTAACTTTATCAATATTAAAACTAACATCTTCTAATTTCAATGTTATTTCTCTTTCTTTATCTTCTAATTTACGTTTAGAAATTAATTCTTTACTTAATTTATTTTCAAAAAAGAAAGTTAAATCATAATTCAATTCATTTTTAGTTTCATTGACTAATTCAAGTGCTGATTCATATCTGAAAAAATTAGTACCGAATCTTTCATCACATCTATAAACATAGTTTGAATTTTTATAATTGAATGCATAAGTTTCAAGGAACGGATTAATTAAATTAGTTACTTTTCTAACAACATCCAATTCAACAAATTTATTTAAATTATTAGATGTTTCTAATAATATTGGGAAGAAATTCTTATTTACAATTGGAATAATTGGGGAACTAAATAAACTTTCTAATGTAGTTTCTTTATTCATTTCATCATCGTTTATATAAATGATGCCTTTTTTATTAACAGCTAATCCAATTATTAGATTTTCAGATATTCTAAAATCAATTCTATTATTATTAATGTTAGCATATCTCAAACCAGTTTCTAACATTCTTATAGATCTTAGTTTAGTATCATCTGTAACATGTGTTTCAAGTAATGTCTTTTCAATATTATTTTCAGATAATAAGAACCAAGAATCCTTAATATGACATAAATATCCAGCTTCAACTTGTTCAACGATTGTATAAACTGAATCAGATTTACCGCCTGATAAAAGATTTTGTTTTTGAACAGGTGATTTTGTTAAATTATAACAAAATAATTTAATTTCGGGAACCCAATCATAAATAGCCAATTCATTTAATATTTTAGACATTCTATCTTGATCACCATCTAAATTAATAGTTTGTAATAAGACATTAATTGGCTGTCTATAAAGTTCACCTTGATTTTTAGAATTTAAAACATTATATAAATGTTTTAATTCATATAACAATTCATATTTAGACAAATCGCTATTTAAGTTTTCTAAAAAGCCCTTAATTTCTTTATCAAAAGTATAAATTTTTAATTTTTCGTTCAAAGACTTTATAATTGTCTTTCCTGACAAATCATTACAAACATTTATATGTCCTTCAATAATTGTAGAAACTTCGTCTTGATCAATAGATAGTTGTTTTCTAAAGTTGAATAACTCTAATTTAATATCCTTCATATAATTATTATTTTTATTTTCTTTAATGTATATATTATATACAAAAAGTCATTTTTTTCACTTTTTGATATTAATCATTTGTTGCATTTCTTTCCCTGGCTTCCAATATATTATTATACCATTTAGTTTTCCTTGGATAAACTATTACATCTGGTGAATTTGGATCAATTGCATAGGTATTTGAATTATATGCATTTGCCCAAGTTGTATTTTTATCATCTGGTGTTAATGAATCATCAAATCTTGGTTGTCTGAACGCTGGATAATAAGTTTGAACTTCAAAAGATAATGTTAATTTTATTGTATTTTCTGATGTTAAACTTATTTCTCTGTTTATTTCAACACTATTACTATCAGGAACTAACATAACAGCATCTATATTCATAAAATTATATTCAAAATACATAAATCTATATAACCATATAGTATTCATTATTGCTTGACTACATTTAAAAATATCTATTTCCGATGATAGTAATATAACTAAATCATATTTTGCTGTTATTGGAATTGCTCTAACTTTTGTTAAAATTTTTCTTATTTCTTCCTTATTTTCAATAACCATTTTCAACCAAACATTTGGATTTGCAAATTCATCTGATCTTATATCAAAACCAGTCATAGTCAAATGACCTCTTGGTATCATATCTGTATTAACTTCAACAAATCTATTATTTGAAACAATATCATCACTGAACGAATCCATCAAAAATCTTTCATCACCTGTCATAGAATAGTAGAAAGGAACATTTACTTCTCTATCACCAGATGAAAATCTATTAACCCATCTTATTTCACCCTCTAAAGTATCTAACAAACAAACTGTTAAATCCCTAAAGAAAACATCGTTCATATTAAATTTTTCACCTATCATTATTAAAATATAATTTATCTATATATTATTTTTCACTTCGCTTTTATTAAATTATCATAAAATAAAAAAATTAGATGAACTTTTTGATTAATACTTATTATAATTTATATGAAACAACTACTACTAACAGAAAGATGGCGACCTAAAAACTTAGAGGATGTAATACTATTACCAAGAATCAGGAAAATATTTGAAAATGGTTTAACACAAAATGTTATACTTTATGGAAATTTTGGAACAGGTAAAACCACATTAGCCAGAATATTAATAGGAAAATATCTAAAAAATGCACCATATTTAGAAATAAATAGCTCTTTTCACACATCAATAGATATCCTTAGAACAAAAATTGATGATTTCTGTTCTAAGGTTTATATGGGTCTTGATTTAAATGTTGATGTATCAAAAGATACTATGAAATATGTATTTCTGGATGAATTTGAAAGAACATCAAAAAATTATCAAGATGGATTAAAAGCATATATAGAAGAATACTCAAAGAAAAATGTGAGATTTATATTAACAACTAATCATATTAATGATGTAGAAGATGGTATAAGATCAAGATTAACAGAAGTAAATTTTGATTGCTTATCTATTGATGAAGAAAAGTATTTAAAAACAGAAATTGCCAAAAAGATAATAAATAAAATTTGTCCAGTTGAAAATATAGAAATACCAAAAGAAAATGTCATAAATATAATAAATAAGAAATTTCCCGATTTTAGGGCAATTCTTATTGAATTAGAACATTTTAAACAAACAGGTGATTTAAACAATTCAACTAAAACAGTTGATATTAAATTAAAAAATGAATTATTTAATTGTGTTTTTAATAAAAAGAAAACATTTGAAGAAATATATCATTTCCTAATGGATAATTTTGGTGGGGATAATATAGGCGAAATGATTGATTTATTAGGAAGACCATTTATAGATTTTTCTATTGAGAAAAAAGAAAATGTAGAAAACTTATTTAAAGTAGCAAGCATAATAACAGAACACAAAAAGTTGTTAGAAACAGATACTGATCCAATAATATTAGGATTAACAGTAATAGGTAAAATAAAAGAATTATTTTAAATGGGAATAAATGTATTAAGTTTATTTGATGGCATTAGTTGTGGACAAATAGCATTGGAACGTATAGGAATAAAAGTAAATAATTACTTTGCTTCTGAAATAGATAAATATGCAATTAAAGTAACCCAGGATAATTATCCAAATACTATACAGATTGGTGATGTTATAAACGTAAATGTAAATACATTACCAAAGATAGATTTATTAATTGGTGGATCTCCTTGTCATGGTTTTAGCTTTGCGGGAAAACAATTAAATTTTGATGATCCACGAAGTAAATTATTTTTTGAATTCGTTAGAATAAAAAATGAATGTAAACCAACATATTTTCTTTTAGAAAATAATAAAATGAAAAAAGAATATCAAGATATAATTTCCCAACATTTGGATGTTGAACCAATTAAAATAAACAGTAGTTTAGTTAGTGCGCAAAATAGGGAAAGACTTTATTGGACAAATATACCAAATGTTGAAATACCAAAAGATAGAAACATAATGTTGAAAGACATAATTGGCGAATATGATGGAATATGGGTATATCCAAGAGGATATAATAAAGGTGGTGTACAAAAATATAAAGGAAAGTCACCAACAATAACAACTAGTGGTTGGGAACACAATTTCTTTATATTTAGAAATGGAACAAAAGAATCATTCACACCAGAAATATGTGAAAAAATACAAACTTTACCAATAGGATATACAAAAATTTTATCAAAATCAAAATCCATAAAACATATTGGCAATGGTTGGACAGTTGATGTAATTTCTCATATATTATCATTTATAAATAAAAAAAAGGTAGAAATGTAATATTTCTACCTTTTTTTTATTCTACTATTCCTGCAATTTTTTTAAGTTCTAAAATTATCTTAATAGTGGCATATCTATCAAAATTTATAGCAGTTACTTCTTTTATTTTATGTTTTCTTAGTCTTTGAAAAACACTATACCATATATATTTCAATATTTTATGAACTTCATCTACTTTAACATTAGATAATAATATACTAAAACCATCATCTTTCAATCTTGTGATATTAAATTCATAATCAAGAAAATGTTCTTCTATATCATCAATATCTGTAACTTCATCATTTGGATCAGGAACAATTTCATAAACAGATTCCATACAATTAAGGAAATTTTCTATATAATGAATATCTTTCAATATATTCTTAACACTTGTAAGTATAAATTCATATGTTAAAATATTATCATCATATTGATTATCATATTCATCATCATCATAATATGATTTTAATAAAGATTCTAAATTATCATTATATTCATCAAATTGATTAAAGTATTGATCAATAGATTTAGCAAGTTGTTCTGGTGTATAATCATCTAACCAAGTATCTGTTTTAGATTCATTAAAGCTTTTTAAATATTTCATTTAAATAATTAATTTTTTATATTAAAATAAATTTCATTAAAATCATCAATTTTTACATTTTCTATTTCATCATTTAATTGCATATCATTTATAAATGATATTAATCTATTTCTTAAATCTTCATTTCGCTTTAGCCTATTGGCAACCGGTTGGTTAGTGTATAACACAACATTTAGATTTTTATCAATCTTAACACTAAATGTAATATTACCATATGTAGGAATATCTATAAATTCTTTGAAAACAAAGGAACGGGCTATAATCATTGATCTAAGATGTGCATATTTTTTATAGAAATTTCTCACTTTTTCAGATATTGGAATATATACTTTTACATCATCCTTATTAATTAAAAACCTAATATTCATTCTTTTTACAACAGATATTATATTTTTATAAAATTTTATTCTTTCTTCAATTTCTTCAATAGTAGATAATGATTTATTACCCAAGAATTTAAAATCAACTAAAAATTCACTTGGTTTATTTCCTTTGCTAATTAAACTAATACCATTTAAATCAATTAATTTATTATCAAATAATAATATAAAATTATCCTCTATATCTTCATATGTTATACTTTCATTAAAACTTTTTAAATATTTCATTTAAATAACTTTTTTTTTAATATATATTAAAAATAACTTTTTAATTATGGCTGCTTTAGATTTTACAGATTTTTATATTTTATATCAAGGACACCCAAGATATATGATAAACGAATTAATTGAAGATGACATATTAAGTGTTATCCTACAAAAATATGAAATGGTTTTATTTACCAATAAAGGTGAAGTATTAGGTGATCCAAATTTTGGTGCTAATCTATTAGAATTGTTACATCAAACTAAAGTTTCTGATACTTATGTAAAATCAATAATAAACGAACAAATTGCATTGTATATACCAGAATTAATTGATATTAATTATAACTTAGATGTTGTGTTTACACAAGACCCACAAAGATATCAAGATATTATGTTTATATATTTAAAAATAGCTGACTATGAAGTATATGCGCAAATTGGAAGATTTATTTAATAGGACAATTAGTTGCAGAATAAATAAACCTAAAATCCCTCTTAACTTTAACACCTAATGATTTAGCAGCAACTTCAATATCAAGAAAACATTCATGATCTGCACCACCAATCATAACAACTTCTTTACCTTTTAAATCTTTAAATAATTCATATAATTTCTTTGGAAGATGATGCCAAATATGATTATTACCAATATAAACAATAATAGTGTCTTCTTTTGTATAAAAGAAGTCACCTCTTTTTAATTGCTTATTTTCTTCTTTGGATTTTATTAATTTATATGTTTTACTATCTAAAATCTTTTTATAGAAATCAACATTAACATTATAGTTATAACGTTTTTCTATTATATCTTTTTGATTTGGAAAATCATATAAATCACTATGAACAGGTATTGTTGGATCTTCATCATATAAATAATCCTTATCTACATTTTTACCATCAATATGATTGTCCCAAATTTGATATACTTGTTTAAATTGATTGCAATATTCCTTTACCTTGTGGAGGTAAATTTCAGTAAAGAATTTCTTAAAACTCTTCTGTATATCCACAATTATTAAAATATTATCATTGGGGTTAGTCTTTTCAAAGTTTTCAAATAATTTTATATATTTCATAAATATATATATTAAAAAAATTAAGCAATAATTTATATTATTGCTTAATTTTTAATTATTAGATTGGTAATTCTTCTTCATCTTGTCCTTGTCCTTGACCCTGTCCTTGACCCTGTCCTTGACCTTGTCCTTGACCTTGACCTTGACCTTGTCCTTGTGGTTGTCCTTGACCTTGACCTTGACCTTGTGGTTGTCCTTGACCTTGTGTTTGAACTTGTACTTGTGGCTGTCCTTGACCTTGTGGCTGTCCTTGACCTTGTGGCTGTCCTTGACCTTGTGGCTGTCCTTGACCTTGTGGTTGAACATCTTCAAAATCACCTTCTTGACCTTGCATTTGACCTTGTCCTTGCATTTGACCTTGGGTCTGTGCTTGTGGTTGACCTTGCATTTGACCTTGCATTTGACCTTGTCCTTGCATTTGACCCTGACCTTGTGGACCACCCATAAGTGCATTACCAGGAATCTTTTCTACATCCATACCAGTTAGAGTTATGAACTTTACAATTTCTTCTGCAATATCAACATCACCAAAAAATTGTCTTAAGTTTTTACCACTTGTATCTTTTACTTTTTTAACATAAGCATTTATTAAAGATTGTGGAATATCAACCATAGTTCTAACTTTGTAAATGTCATTAACCTGAAGAACAGATTCTTTTATAATTTCATCTCTTTTCTTTCTTGTTACATAAGATTCAAATTTTCTAATGTGTTTCATCTTTTAAAAATTATTTTTTCTAATTATATATATTATTTTTTAAAAACACTTTTTATACTATTTTATTAAAAATACACCTATTAATATTCCACCAACTGTTCCAACTATACCACCACCAAATATCAAACCCCTTTGTAGCTTTAAATTTCTAATTCTTTTTTCATTATTTGAAACAATTTTCTTATAATTATCTTCTTGTTCTTTAGCCAATATTAATTCTTTCTTATAATTATCTATTTGATTATTTAGATTCTTTATTAAATTATCACTTTCTACATCTTTTTTTTCTAAATTATCTATTTTAATTTCCAATAATGCTACTTCTCTACCATAATTATCTATTACTCTTATATAATTTTTAACCATTGTATCACAACTCAATGATTTATATTCCAATAATTGCAATAATTCCAAATCATTATCAATCTGCTGAACCTGCTTTATACTAAATGTTATACCAATTGTATCACCATCAACAATAAAATATTGTGGTAATGTTGGAACTATTTGTGAACTAACATTGTTGTATATGAACAACATTATTATAAATAATATTTTTTTCATCTTATTAATTTATTTTTTTTAAAATTGAATTTATTAAATCTTCACCATTTTTATCAAAAGGTTTACCTTTTAATATTTCAATCTGTCTATTAATATCATCAAATTTTATCTTCTGATTACCCAAATCAAATTTTGATTTTTCTAATTCAGACTTAACTTTTTTTAATTCAGTATTTAAAGCTATTATTTTAATATCATATTCATTTACCTTTAGTTCTATTGTCTTATAATTAGATTCTAATCTAATTCTTTCTTTAGATAAAGAATCTCTTTTTAACTGCAAATCTTTTATTTCTACCTTTAATAACTTATTTTCATTCTTTATATGTCTATCATTTGAATTAAGCCATTTAAATAAAAAAAATATACTCATTATAAGTAAAATAATTATAATTAAACTTTTTATATCTATTTTCATAAAATTTATTATTATTTATAATATATATCAAAAAATATAATCTCTATGTATAAAAAATTAATATCATTTGATTTTGATGGTACACTAATAGACACACCAACCCCGGAAATAGGAATCCCAATCTGGGAAAAAGAAATTGGATCAAAATGGCCAGGAAAAGGTTGGTGGGCTAATTCAGAATCTTTAAATACTAATGTATTTAAACCTGAACTTATTGAACATATTTATGACCACTTTATTAACTATTCAATTAATTCTGACCATTATGTATTTATTGCAACAGGTAGAATTAAAAGATTAGAAAAACACGTTAAAAATGTTCTTGGTCTATATAACATAGATAACGACTTATACTGTAATACTGGTGGTGATACTTTTTCTTTCAAAACTAATCTTTTTGAAACACTAATCCAAAAAAATCCAAAAGCTGACGAACTTATTATGTTCGATGATCGTGATGAACATCTTGAACAATTTAAAATTTGGGCAAAAAAACAAAAAGTAAAAATAACTATCTATGATAGCAAAACCAATGAAATAATTTTTTAATATATAAATAAAACAAAAAAAAAATGGCAACAATTACAAGAGAACAAACCGATAGTAAATTAGAAGAAATTTTATCAAAACCATATATATTACTATTACACAATGATGATGTATCAACATTTGATTTCGTAATAGAGTGTCTTATAAAATATGTAAAACACGAATATGAACAAGCTACCCAATGTGCTTTTTTAGTTCATTATACAGGAAAATGTGATGTTAAAAGAGGTAATCAAGAAACTATCAAAAAACTATATGATATTCTAAAATCAGCTGGACTAACAGTTACTATGGAATTAGCATAAATAAGAAGCCAATCAAATTGATTGGCTTCTTATTTATGTATAAGTATATCCTTCTATTTTTTCTGGTATTTTTTTATTTTGTTCAGTATATTCATTGAAATCTTCAAAAGCTGCTTCTAATAAATGTTTAACTACTTTACAATCATTTCTAACAAAATTAAATGTTTCTTGATAGTCTAAATATATTTCAACACTTTCATTAAACAAATCTATAATTTCCGCAATTGGATTACTATGATATATAATATCATGGTTTATAATATATGTTTCTAAAGCATATCCTTCTAATGTTGTTAAGTCATTATTAGAAAAACTAAATTCATCACCTATTTCTTTAGGACAACCTATTAAACTTGTTAAGTTATTACCAGAACAATCAAAGAAACCACCAACATAATTTGGACATCCTTTTAGATTATTTAATCTGTTAGCAATGCAATTAAAATCACCAATTATTCTATTAAATTTAAGTGGAAGTTCTTTTAATTGATTACCAACTAACCAAACATCACCATCTACATCAATAGATCCATCTGGATTTATTGTGTAGTTTTTTATTCCATATTTTTTACAAATATCAACAATTTCAGATTGATTGAAGTTTTCAAATAATTTTAAATATTTCATAAACAATTTTTAGAATTCATCATCACCATAGCCGAAGTTTTCGTAATCTTCGTAATCATCATCATCATCATCATCAAAATCTTCGTCATCTTCTAATTCAGTTGGATATAAATCATCTTCGATGTCAATTTCATCTTCTGTATAATTATCATCAAATTCGTCTTCTGGATCTAAACCCAATTCTCTTGAATCCCTTTTTCTGTTCATCATAAATTTAGATGTATCTACTTTTCCACTATATTCTTCTCTTGAATAAGGTCTTGCTGAATCCTTTCTAAAATTATCATCAAAAGCTTCAAATGTTTTTAAATGTTTCATTTTATAGTTTTATTTTTTTATTTTTTATTATATATTAAATTCTTAAAGTAAGATAATACCTTTTACATCAACTTTATTTCTTATTTCATCTTCTGCTGTTTCTGATAATGGTGTATTTCTTAAACTCAAATCTCCACCAACAGTAGTTAAACTACCCAATGAATCAATTTTAGCGTGACTTAAACTCAAATTTCCACCAACAGTAGTCAAACTACCCAAAGATTCAATTGCTGAATTAGATAAAAATAAATCACGACCAACAGTTGTTAGTTTACTAAATGATTTAATTGTTTTCCCCATTAAGTTCAAACTACCACCAACATATTCTAATTGTGGTATTGAATTAATTAAACTAAATAATATATCTAATGAACCACCTATTTTTTTCAATGATGGCAAACTTGTTATAGTACCTTGCCCACCACCACCATAAGTTGTCCAAATATTGATATCACCATCAAACTCAACTAAATTATCCAAATTAACAATTTTATAAAATGTTATTTTTTCTAAATTTGGTAACTTAAATAAAATATCAGGAACAGTAGCTGATTTACAATCCAAAACATATGTTCCAATTATTTTTAATAAACTGGTTGCCGATGGTTTATATCCAAAAGCAGTAAACAAATCTCTGTATTCTTCCAATATATCTATTTGTTTAATCTTTAATCCTTTCGCAATCTGAAATGCTAATTTAATATTATCTTCATCAAAACTTAGAATCAATTCCTTAATCTGATTAATATATTCACCATTTTCATTAATCAACCTATAAGGTGAATAGTTAAAAGATTCAAATGTTTTTAAGTGTTTCATTTTATAATATTGATTTTTTAATATATATTAAAAAATCAATATTATAAAATGAAACACTTAATGTCAATAAATGAAATGTCAAAAGGCAAAACATTACTCTATACCTATTGGAATAACGGTCAAGTTTTTTATGATCAAGATAATAACATAATTACATATATACACGAAAATGATGGTGATTATAGTGAAGAATATTTTAATATAATATTAAACCATTTTGGCGTAAATGTAGAGTTTGTTGAAAATACACCACAATTTATTAAAGATGAATATCCAGATGATGAATATGATAATGACGATGATAATGACGATGATGACGATGATTTTTTTGAAAAAAACTGGTAATCATTCTTTATTCTTCAAATAATTATCAATCATATTGTTTAAACTTCTGGTATCCATAATTTTACCTTCTTCTTTATTAGTATTATTATTATTTATATCATGATCTTGCATGTTTTTTTGTTCCATAGATTCTGATATTTCGTTCAAACCCAAATCCTTTCTCATATCTCTATAAAATTTCTCTAAATCAGTTCTTTGATTCTGAGAAAATTTTATATTATCCCTTATTTGTGATATAGACTGATTTATTACTTCATGCATCCTTGCAGAACTATCACCATTATCAACCTGTCTTAATTGTGTAAGAAAGTTCTTCTTAGTCATCTTCTGTAAGAAAATAGTATCAGCATACACTTGGGCATCTTCCATCATTTTTTTCTGTATATACTTATGTTTTAAAATTGATGGATTATCACCTAAATACATATCAACCAATGATTCTAATATATCTATTGCTTGTTCTTGCGATTCTACTGTGTCAGCATCATAATCATATATCTGTATCTCACCCAAATCTGGTAAATCTTCTCTTTTTGCTAAATACTTGCTTACATCCAAATCTTTATTTTCTTCCTGAATTCGGTTAAACTCATTCTGTAAGCTATTCATCTTTTCTTCCTTTTTACTCATAAGAATAATTAATTTTATTATATATATAAATAAAATTAATTTTCCCCCAATTTATGGCTAAAAAGGTAGAAGCAGAAAAGAAATTCATATTTACCAGCAAAAATATAGATGAAATTACAGAAAAAATAAATGATGGCGTTGTCGTTAAAAGATACCAAAATCCATGGTTTAAAAATGAAATAGGCGTTAGAAGAGCAGGTATAACATTCATGATGACAGAAGATGAAATTCAAGAATATATAAAATGTAAACTTGATATACACTACTTTGCCGAAAAATATTGTAAAGTTAAAACAGAAGATGGAACAGTAACTAATATGATACTCAGAGATTATCAAAAAGATATCCTTGACCTATATACAAAAAATAGATTTAGTATATTAATGGCCAGTCGGCAAATTGGTAAGTGCTTTTCATACAACACAGAAATATCAATAGTTTTAGAAGATTTAGAATTTGAGTATAGGGTAGGAAAAATATATTATTTGTTATTATCCAAAGAAAGAAAATTAAAATTCGTTGAAAGGTTTAAAATGTTTCTATATGACATAATATACTATTTATCTTAATACATAAACAATATACAATAAATTTAATATAATTAAAAAATATATTAAACATTATGGAAAATATTATAATTACTGACAATGAAGAAATGGTAACGTGTAGAATTTGCGGAATTAACAAAAAAAGAATATATGGTGCTCATTTAAAAAACGAACATAAAATTACATCTGATGAATATAAATCTATGTTTCCTGGTGCGCCATTAATGGCTAAGAGTGACTTAAAAAACACTACTATTAATTCAGGTAAGCATATGAAAGAAGAAAAATATAAGACTATGTTTAGTGAAAAATTTAAAGGTGAAAATAACCCCAATCATAAAAATAAGACAACAGAAGAAGAAAGAAAATCTAGGAGTCCATTTTCTAAAAATTTCAGTAAATATGAAGAAATTGAAAACAAAGAAGAACACATAAGTAATTTTGCAAAAGAAGCTATTAAAGATAGAATATCACCAAATCAAAAGGAATATTATATGGTAAAAGGATATTCAGAAGAAGAATCTATTAAAATGGTATCTGAAAGACAAAAGACTTTTTCATTAGATAAATGTATAGAAAAATATGGGGAAGAAAAAGGTTTAGATAAATGGAAGGAAAGACAACAAAAATGGCAAAAAAGCTTATTAGAAAATGGTAATATAAAATGTGGATACTCTGCTATAAGTCAAGAACTATTTTCAGAAATACTGTTTAACACAAGATTAAAATCAAGTAAATTAGAAAATATATATTTTGCAACAAAAAACAAAGAATATTACATATCAGTTAAAGGTTCATTTTATATTTATGATTATGTTGATTTAAATTCTAAAAGAATAATTGAATACAATGGTGATGTATATCACGCAAATCCAAATATATACAACGAAAATGATTATCCACACCCTTTTTATAAAAAAAATGGTCCAAGTGCAAAAGAAACATGGGATAAGGATTCTGATAAATTAAGTGTAGCCAAAAATAAAGGGTTTGATGTTTTGGTTATTTGGGATAGTGAATATAAGAAGAACAAAAAAGAAACAATAAAAAAATGCATAGAATTTCTATCATAATTTTTATTGAAAAAAAAGAATAAATAATGTTTAAAATTATTATTAAAATAATATATTATATAATTCAATTAATTGAAAGATATGAATATAGAAACTTAAAGTTGGATGAAGATGATATTTCAAAAAAAATATTAAATACTATATATAATTTAAACTTATTAGTAAAATCGGATGATGGCTATGTTAAAGCAACAGATATTCATATAACACAACCTTATAAGATTTATTTAATAGAGTTAGAAAATGGATATAAGATTGAATGTGCGGATAATCATATATTATTTGATAGTAATTATAATCAAGTATTTTGTAAGGATTTAAAGATTGGTGATGTTATACAAACAGATGATGGTTTAATATCAATTAAAAGTATAATAAAGAAGAGTAATAGTGTTTCTATGTTTGATTTAAGTATAGACCACAAAGATCATAGATTTTACACAAATGGTATATTAAGCCATAATACAGTAAATGCTGCCATAACAATGTTACATTTCGTTATATTCAACAATGATAAGAATATAATGATTGTAGCGAATGTAGCGGGTACTACTATTGAAATTATTGATAAGATAAAGTCTATCTATTCATTATTACCTTTTTTCTTAAAGTCTGGTATAAAGAACTGGAATCAAAGAACAATGATTTTTGAAAATGGGTGTAGAATAAAATCATCAGCAAGAAGTAAGACACCAGCAATTGGTTTTACTATTGACTTTTTGTATCTGGATGAATTTGCGCATATTCCAAGTAATATTATAGAACCTTATTATACAGCAGCATTCCCAACTGTATCTGCTATTAACAATTCAAAGATTGTAATTACATCCACCCCAAATGGTATGAATTTATTTCATAAATTATTAAGTGATGCTGAAAGACCATATGGTGATCCATCAAAGAATAACTATAAAGCAATGCGTGTTTATTGGTATCAGGTTAAGGGTAGATTTGTTACATATTTCAGATTAAATCCACATTTAATGTATGAAAATAATTTAGATAAAGATACGATATTTGAACAGGTAAAAGAAGCGTTTGGTGAGTTAACTAAGGTTGAAGTTAAATATATACCGGATTTAATGAAAGATGTTATATACATATATAACAATGAATTTTGTACTGATGAATTAGTTAAACAATTCCAAATTACAAGGGAAGATGGTATGTTAATTCCAATTAGAGCGGTTGCAGAAGTAACAACTTGGAAAGAAGAAGCTATTAAGGATATTGGTGGGGAAGATGCTTTTAATCAAGAATATGGATTAAGATTTGTTAATGCAACAAGATCGTTATTAAGTGAAGCTATAATAGATAATTTGATAAACAATAAGAAGCATTATGAATATGAAGAATTGACTGAATTTAGTAATAGATTAAAATTTTCATATAAAGATTTAAAATGGATACAGGATGATGATGTATTTAGTCCATTAATGCGTAATAGTGTTAGTGGTATAATATCTATTGACTTATCAGAAGGTTTAGGACAGGATTATTCAATTATGAATATATTTAAGATAAAAGAAAAATCAGATGAGTTGATAGAAATGCAAAAATCAACATATACACATTTATCAGATTTCTTTTGTTTGCAACAGATTGGTATATATAGATCCAATTTAGTTTCTGTTAAACAGTTAGCTGAATTATTTTATGTTTTAGCATTTGAGTATTTCAATAATGAAAATTTCAAGGTTGTTTTAGAAATAAACACATATGGAAATGAATTATTGGCACATTTGCCACATTTATTTGAAGGTAGAAATAATTATGGTTCAAATATATTTTTTAGATATAAACATAGAGCAGATGCTTTAGAAGAAAAAATTGGTATAAAGATAGGCGATAATAAAAATATGTTGGTTAAGGATTACCAAGAAGCAATGGGTAAAAAGAATTTTATTATTTCAAATGAAGAAAATATAAATGAAATAACAACATTTGTTAAACACATAACCCCATCAGGAAACATAAGATACGCTGCTGATATTGGAAATGATGATACAGTAATGACTCTTATAAATGGGGCTAGTGTATTTTCTAAATATGAATTTAGGGAAATGGTTGAAGATTATGCAAATAAAAACATTTCTAATGATAAATTATTATTGTGGAATAGTTATATAAAACAGGTTGATTATGTTGAAGGAATTGACTATTCAAGTATAATAAAGATAAATAAGCAAAGGAAATATGCTAAGGAAATGAAGAATTTGAATGGTCGAAATTGGTATTAAAATATTAATATATAATATATGAAAAATATTAAAAATTACGAGTTGTTTTTAGAAAGTATAAAAACATTACCATTAATTTATTCCACTAAATTAAAAGAATTATTCAAAATGATTGATAATCCAATAACTAATAAGTTATTGGATATAGAAAATGATGTGGATAATAAAAAAGACTTTACATTAATTGATATAACAGATAAGGATAATTCAGTATCTTTTATACAAGTAAATAGGATTGTAAATACATTAGGGGAAGAAGATATAGATAAGAATTTAGAAGTTGTTACGAGTGATTCAAATCATACTTTATGGAAAAAACAAAGATCTGAAATTGCAATAGGTAGATTTGTAAATAAAGTATTAACAGATTTTCCAAGTAAGGAATTGCCTATTTTTGTAAATTTATATAAATCTACATTTAATAAAATATATAGTTCATCATCATTTGAGTTGGTTAAGGGCGATGAAATTAAAAAATGGTATTTAGTAGATAATTACCAAGAAAAAATAGGTGATTTAAGTAATTCTTGTATGCGATATAAAAAATGTCAAATGTTTTTTGACATTTATACAAAAAATCCAGAAGTTTGTAGTCTTTTAATTTTAAAAAGAGATAATCCAAATAAGATTGTTGGAAGAGCATTGATTTGGAAATTGTCAACAGGTGAGTATTATATGGATAGGATATATTGTAATTATGATTCTGATGTAAATTTATTTTTGGAATATGCAAAAGAAAATAATATGAAAATTTATGATTCTGATAATAGGGAATATATGAAAGTTGTATTAAAAAAATATGATTATAAAATGTTTCCATATATGGACACTTTTGTAGCATATTATCCAAAAACATATGAAATAACAAATGAAGAAAATAGCAGACAAAATAGATTAAGACAGACAAATGGGCTATCAAGTTCAGGTCAAGTTTACTCAAATGAATTTAATGTGAAAATAGATTCAAATGATGCGGTTTATTGTGTTGATGTTCAATCTTGGGTGCCTGATGATGAAGCAGTTTTTGTTGAATCCGAAGGTGAATATTATCTTTCAACATCAGATCAAATAGTTTATTCTGATTATTTGGATAAATATATACTTTATAATAAATCAATTCTTTCAGATATACATAGTTGTTCTTTACCAGCAGATGAAGCAATAGAATTTGATTATTATTGTTTTATTGATAATGAATTTGAAGGTGATTATACACATAAAAATGAAATAAAATCATTAATTAATATTAATATAAATGGAACAGAGTATTTATGTCATAAATCACAATTATTTTTTAATGTATATTTAGACAAATGGCTTTTGAAAACAAGGAAAAATGTAAAACAATTTGAACAATCTGTTGATATTGATGGACTTGAAAAATTAGCCGAATATCTTTTGAAATATAGATTTTCTAATAATGTTCTTTCAAGAATTGAAAATATTTATAATGGTTACAGCGTTGAAAAAACAGTAGGTATTAAAAATATAGCAATGGTAAATGTTTATTTAAACCTAAGAAATTGTAGGAATAGATTTGACATCACACCATATAAGAATTTTATTGTTAGTTTAATAGGAGATGTAGGTTATTTAGAATTACTTGATTGGTTTGGAATTATGACTTGGTTAGTAGAAGAATTATTAAATATAGTTGAAACATCATTAGCAAACAATAAAGAAATGTTATCAATATTTATTTACTATAGATATAAACTTAATAAAGTATAGATAATATAAAATTTATGAAAATAAGTGGATTTTTTGGAAAATATAGATTTCTATCTAATTTTTATACTTGTAAAGTATATTATGATGGATTGGTGTTTAATTCTTCTGAAAATGCTTATCAATCAGCAAAATTAATAAATAGTTCTGATAGACATATATTTTTATATATATCAGCAAAAGAATCTAAAATATTAGGTTATAATATAGAAAAAAGAAAAGATTGGGATTTAGTTAAATTGAATATAATGTATAATATTGTTTATGATAAATTCACAAGAAACGAATTATTAGGGAATCTGTTGTTAGAAACAACAGATTCTTATTTAGAAGAAACAAACACCTGGAATGATAATTATTGGGGTGTTTGTAATGGAATTGGTAAAAATTATTTAGGTAAAATTTTAATGGATATAAGAAATGTTTTATAAAGCGAATAAAATATATATTAATTCAATTTATGGTAAATTTGGAAATAATTATGATTCAAATGATATTAAAAGAAAATATTATATTTATAATATTTTATATAAAATTGAAGAAGAAAATAGATTGAAAGAAATTGAAGAAAAAATAGATTTTTGTAAAACTATAAGTGAATCTACAACCATTCAAATTTCGGTTAACTTTTTAAAAAACAGACTTTTTGGAAAACAAACTGATAGAAAAATTAAAATTTTAAATATACTTGAAAAGATTAACACCAAATAATATTAGTAATCTAAAAAATAATGAAATATTTGTTTTTGGAACAAATCGACAAGGTAGACATGGAAAAGGTGCTGCTTTAATTGCTATGAAAAAATTTGGGGCAATATATGGACAATCAGAAGGATTAATGGGTAATTCTTATGGAATAATAACAAAAGAACTAAGAAAGGATTATTTACCAGTCACTTTACAAGAAATAAAAGATGGTGTTGATAAATTTATTGAATTTTCTAAAATAAATAAAGATTTGATATTTTATGTCACTGAAATCGGATGTCATTTAGCTGGGTTTAATGTTGATGAAATTGCACCATTATTTAGAAAGGCATTAAAATTAGAAAATGTATATTTACCGGAAAGATTTCTATTATATCTACAAAAAGGATTTACTTTATGACAGCAGAATTAATTATCAAGTTAAATAATCTTATAAACAATCTAAATTCAAGACAACAGTTAATAGCTAAGTCTTTTTTATTTAATAAGAAATTTAGAATATACGAAGAAATAATAAGAAATTCAAATGAAATTTTTATAGAAGATTTAGAGAATAAATATTCATGTAATTTTATATTATTTGTAAAAAACAAATGTAATTGTGGTTAATTTTTAAACAAATTTAAAATTAACCATATAATTTTTACTAAAAAATAATTATTTAAATGAAAATATTTGTAACGCCAGAAGATATAGTAAAAAGATGTTTGTGGGATTCATATGCGTATTATATAGTTGGATCAGATAAAGAAGCTGAAAAACTATTAAAAGAAAATGAAGAATTTGAATTAAGTGAACGAGATGCAATAGTAATTGGATTATTAAAAGTTATGGAAACTGATAATCTAATACATAGATTTAATGATTATCTAATTCATTTCTTAACAATTAGATCTGTGAAAGAAAAGGATGTTCTATTAATAAAAAAGAAGACCATAGAAATAAGCATTCAAAAGTTTTTAGACAAATTCCCAGAATGTTGGGAACCAACAATTCAATATTCAAATTCTTTGATAGATTTAAAGCAATATGTTGATAAACTAAAAACAAACCTTGAGCAATTAGAAATAACAAAAGCTACAATTCAAAATATAAGCTATGAATTCTATAACTCAAATGCAGTAAAAAAACTATTAAAATTTAACAACTATTAATATATATGGAAGAAAATTTAGATATTAAAACTTATTCAATAGAAGAAGTTGATTTAATAAAAAAAGAAGCAGATGATAAATATCTTAGATTATTAGCAGAGTTTGATAATTATAAAAAAAGAACTTTAAAAGAAAAGGAAGATATTAAAACATCAGTTAAAACTGATGTTTTAAATTCTATATTAGATTTGGATTCTGATTTATCATTAGCATTAAAAAACATAACAATTGATGATGGTATTAAATTGATTATGTCTAAAATAGATAAGTTCTTACAAAATCAAAATGTAGAATGTATTCAAACTGAAAATTATGATTCAGATATACACGAAGTTATTTCTATTTTAAATGTTGGTGAACAAAAGATTATAGATGTTGTAAGTAAAGGGTATAGTATAAATGGTAAAATAGTTAGATATCCAAAAATAATATTAGGTGTACAATGAATATATTAAGTCTTTTTGATGGTATGTCCTGTGGACAAATAGCTTTAAATAAATTAGGTATAAAATACGATAATTATTTTGCATCTGAAATAGATAAATATGCTACTCAAGTCACTAAAAATAATTATCCAAATACTATACAATTAGGTGATGTTTCTAAAGTAAACGGATTTGAATTACCAAAAATAGATTTAATGTTTGGTGGTAGTCCTTGTCAAAATTTCACGTTTGCAGGTAAAAGACAAGGAATGGTGACTAAGGATAGTATAGATATAACATCATTAAAACAATATTTAGATTTAAAAAATATTGGATTTGAATTTGATGGACAATCTTATTTATTTTGGGAATATATAAGAATCTTAAATGAAGTTAAACCAAAATATTTCCTTTTAGAAAATGTTAAGATGGAAAATAAATGGAAAAATTTAATATCAAGTATTCTTAATATAGAACCTATATTAATAAATAGCAATTTATTTTCTGCACAAAATAGACAACGTTTATATTGGACTAATATACCAATAAAAGAACTACCTACTAATAAAGAAACTTTAATAGATATTATTGAAGATTCTGTTGATAAAAAATATCATTTATCATCTAAACATCATTTAGCCTTCTTAAAAAGTTATAAATGGAAACATAATACTTTAAATGAAAAATCAAAACCATTATTAGCATCTTATTATAAACAACCACCACATTGCCCATATATAATTTGTGAAGAAAGCGAAAGTGGATTTAGAAGACTTACACCATTAGAATGTGAAAGATTACAAACTGTTCCTGAACAATACACAAAAGGTTTAAGTGATACACAAAGATATAGAATGTTAGGTAATGGTTGGACAGTTGATGTAATAAGCCATATTTTCAAAGGTATATAAAAATTAGTCTGATATAATTTAATATATCAGACTAATTTTTAATTTCTACAATGACATTCTACTTCACCTTCACCATCACAATTTGGACATTCCAGTCTACCATCACCTTCACATTCTGAACATTCTACTTTACCATCACCTTCACATTCTGAACATTCTACTTTACCATCACCTTCACATTCTGAACATTCTACCATTTCACCATCTTCGCCTTCTATTTCACCACAGCCTTCACATTCTGAACATTCTACTTTACAGCTACCTTCACATTCTGAACATTCTACTTTACAGCTACCTTTACATTCATCACAGTCTACTTTTCCATAACCTTCACATCTACCACATTCTCGCGTACCCGATTCTTCACAATCATAACAATATTCATTCCATTTACCATCATCAGCATCGCATAATGTTATATAATCACCCCTTAAATCATCGCTATTTGATAATATTCCATTATTTTGTATATAATAATAACAAAATGTATCTAAATATGGATAATAATAAAAACTACCACCTTTTATATTAATTTTCAAAGAACCACTATCAACTTCTTCACCATTTGGTAAAACCACTACAAAATCAGTGGAACTATCATTTGCCTTTTTTCTTTTCCAACCATTTAATTTAGCATATTTATTGAATAGTTCAAAATCATTATCATTATTCGTATATACCCTATCCATAAAAGTATCACCATTTGAAAGTTTCCAAACTAATGCCCTACCTTTTATTTTAGACTTATCTTGTTTTAATATCAATAACTTACAAACATCTGGATTATCACAATAAATATCAAACCTACCACTATTAACATCAGCCATACAAGAGTTTCCTAATGTTCCACTATCTGAATAATATCTATTACTATTATACCAATATGCTATATCAGAACCACTTGTTAATTCAAAATTATTAAATTGATCATTTAATATATCTATTTCAGCCTTATATTTATTAACAAATGTTTCTATTTCAGAATCAGTATATTTAATTTTAGCAGAGTTTAAAATACCTCTAATTCCTCTTCCTATTTTTATATCTTGTCTATTTGAATTAAATGGTGTTTTACCAATTATCATTGAGTTTTCACTATTTAATAAATAAATATCATCATCAAATTGACATTTATAATAAATTTTACCATCATAATTTAATGTTTTTAGAATAGTTCCGTTTGATGAATTAACTGGTAGTTCCATAAGAAACTTACCCTTAGTATCAAATTCAAGTGGAACACAAACATTATCTATAAAATAATCACTTATATAACTGTTGAGATTTGATCCAATATATTGAATATTTTTAGCATTCGCTAATTTTTGTCCTTTTTCATCACTGATAAATGATATTTGATCTGGTTTATCCGATATATCTATATAATTATTTGATAATTCTAAATCTACATCTTCTACATCCAATAAATAAGTTGCTATTGGTGATTCAACATTTTTTAATATTTTTCTAAAATCATCGGAATATACTAAGATAGATTCCATTAATAAAGATTCTAATAAGAAATCATCATACTTCTTTAACATATATTAATTTATTTTTGTCCAAGTGTTTTTTCATAGTCAATTCCCCCATGTTTTAATAACACTTTATTTATTACTTCAATTGGAACATAATGATAAATATCACTATATTCATCAGAATCTTCTTCAAATTGGTCTTCACCATATTCAGTTAAAATAGGTTCTTTTTCAGATGGAAATCCAATTTCCATTTCAGAATAATGATTAGCTTTATCTTTTCTTGGCCATGAATATGATCCATATGCGCCTTGAACAGATAAACTAAACCCATCATTGCAGAATATTTTTGGTCTTATACAAATATATTCAGATTTGATATAATCATTAGATATATTAACATAAATATTTATGTAATCATCTTCTAATAAATCAGGATTTTTAGTCTTAGCATATTCATATATAAATTGATCAAAGTCAATATTTTGTCCATTACAAAGTTGAATTGTAAGTGAAAAATCACCAGATTTAAGAAAGCGTAATATTTTTTCTTTAGTTTCATCACCAAAGAAATTTTCAAATAATTTTAAGTATCTCATAGTTATTTTAGTATATTATAAAAATATGCAAATTTTTTAATTCTTTCTTCTAATCCATTTGTTCCACCATTAACTCTTTTTGATACAAGTGTTACTGTATTTACATCTGATCCTAAGTCACATATATCCCAAGCTTTATAAGTATTAAAGAAAAAACCAACAGATGCTAACGGATATTTAGTTGCTACCAAATCTGGATTAGCAACACAATCTTCGCCAATAAATTTAGAAAATGCTTCATAATTTGATTTTCCTGTAAGTTGTAGATAACCTCTACCCCTATATTTATAACCTTCGCCACTTAATTCATCACCATTTCCAAGTCTTGAACCATAAACTCTATTAGCTATTTTTTCTGGTTGTCTTGCATATGATTCACTTAAATTATCAGGGAAATATCTTGGAAATACCCTTTTAAGTCCATCAGATGAATAATTTAGATTTTCTAAAACGGCAACAAAATTACCACTTTCTACTGAACATTGTGCCAAAAAATGTGATAATCTAAGATTATTTGTTATATTAAATCTTTTAGCAGTTTCAGGTATTTCATTTATAACTTTATCAGGTATAATTCCTTTAAGTCTTGATAGGTTTAACTCTTCTACCAATACAACAGAAAACATCTTCTTCCAAGTTATGTCACCAACAACACCATCAGCAGATAGACCATTGTTCTTCTGCCAAGTTTTAACAGCAGTTTCAGTATTTACACCAAAATCACCATCAGCTATTAATCCAAGTTTTTCTTGAAGCTTTTTAACATCTTCACCATTACTACCAATTTTTAATAACATATTTTTTATTTTTATATATTAAAAACGGTAATTGTTATTTTATTTGTTTTTATTAAACTTAATAATGATTCCCAAGACTTTCTTATACCTACTGAAAAGTCATTTATAGTTTCCCATTTATTAATATCATAAAGGTAAAACATCTTTCTATAATCACCATTTATTGTTTTTATATCCAATATATCTTTTAATAAATTTTCTTCGGGTGCTAATTTATGTCCTTTAAATATAACTTTACCATCTATATCATTATCAAGATATAATCTATATTCAAAACGAAGTGTTTTTTTAATTACTATATAATTCATTAGTCTATTATTTTTAAAACTATTTCTTCTACAAATTCCTGCATATCATAGATAGATATAGTATCTAATGTATCATACCTACTATGACAATTATATAACAAATCATAATTTAAATAAACATCATTAAATTTAACAATTGATTTTTCATTAATAGGTAATGGTGGTAATGGATTAATAACAGTAGAATCAATTCCATTTTTTCTGAAAATAACAGAATCATTAAATGGTGTGTTTATAACAGGACATTCAAACAATTCAATAATCTTATCACTTAATATACCTGGATAATTACCCATAAAGAAATGTTTTCCACCACTTCCTGTTAATTCTAAATTAAGAACCCAATCTATTTTACCAAAATCCCCATCATTTATTTGTTCTGATAATCTTTGGCTACCAATTCCACCAATTTCTTCACCATCTAATATAACTGCATTTATATTTGGTCTTAACTTTTTAATTGCTATTAAATTTATAACAGATGCAGAGTTATCATTAGCATTATCAATATTAGGATTTACAATATCATGATGTGCAACAACCATTTTAGATGAATTGCCCCTTAATATAATATTAAAGTATTTAGTTTCATCACCAAACACATCAAGTTCATATTTAATATCTTCACTATCTAATAAATTAATTAGATATTCTACTCTTGGTGTTGGTTCTAAGCCATTTTTTCTAGCTGAACCTATGTTTCTTACTTTACAGAAATCATAAATTTTATTGTATATCATAAACAAATTATATTTTTGGTATATATAAAATAAATCAAAATAAGTTTAATTATGAGTTATTATAATATATTAGGTGTTGATAAAAAAGCATCTTCCACAGATATTAAATCTGCATATAGAAAATTATGTAAAATCCACCATCCAGACAAAGGTGGTGATGAAACTAAATTTAAAGAAATATCAGAAGCATATGATATATTATCAGATGATCAAAAAAGAATGCAATATGATAGATATGGTTCAACTTCAAATAATAATAACCAAAATCGTTATCAATCACATGGATTTGATATGAATGATATATTCAATAATTTTGGTGATATATTTGGAAATAGACAACAAGCTAAACCACATATAAGAGGTGGTGATTTAAGGGTTAAATTAGAAGTTACATTAGAAGAAGTATTAAAAGGAAGTGAACGAAAGGTTAAATACAACAGACAAAAATCTTGTAATACTTGTAGTGGAAAAGGTGGTTCTGATTTAAAAACTTGTATAAATTGTAATGGATCAGGTCATAAAAAAATAACACAACAAACACCTTTTGGTATTATGCAACAAGTAATATCTTGTAATACTTGTAATGGAACTGGTAAAATGGTTATAAATCATTGTAAATCTTGTAATGGAAATGGTACTAAACTTGAAGAGGAAATTGTTGAAATCAAATTACCAAAAGGTGTAGCAACAGGAATGGCTTTAAATATGCCTAGTTATGGTAATAGTATAAGAAGTGGTGAGCCAGGTGATTTACACATTATAATAGAAGAAATAAAACATCCTAAAATCAATAGAGAAGGAAATGATTTATATTATGAAGAATTTATATCTATCCCAGAAGCTGTTTTAGGAACAAATAAAACAATAGACATACTTGATGATAAAATTGATTTAAAAATTGATTCTGGGTGTGATAGTGGCAAAATATACACATTTAGAGGTAAGGGTGTGCCTGTATTAACTGCAAATGGTTCTAATTATGGTATAGGTTCTTTATATGTTAAAATAACTGTAAATATACCTAAAAATATATCTGAAATGGAAAAGGAATTGTATGAAAAACTATATGAAATTAAATAATAAAAAAATCCAAGAAATATTCTTGGATTTTTTTATTTATAAGTTAGTTCCTGATTTAGCCTTATATAAAGGATTTTTTAATCTACCTGATTTAGTATTACTTGACCACCAATTAATAAACGATTTCAAAGCATCATCTGAATCAACTCTATATTTCTTAGAACCTTTAGCATATGGTTGTTCATCTTGATCATCTATTTGTTGTTGTTTATATTTTTTATTATCATCCTTTTTTATTTCACTATCATAATAATAAACATTTAATATCCATATAGGATATGATGATTCTTCATCAGATAGTAATATTTCACCAACTAATCTACCACTA
>ENA-OSIY01000119-OSIY01000119.1-marine-metagenome-genome-assembly--contig:-NODE-119-length-44101-cov-8.067100_pt1 | contig 44101 bp, 62 predicted proteins | sample MGYA00237884_ERZ534233 | MGnify/ENA primary metagenome ERZ534233 (study PRJEB26412, sample SAMN06343840) | marine metagenome | isolation source: estuarine water | place: USA: Columbia River Estuary... | reverse complement strand
AGATAACCTAACAGATGAAATAGTTAATTTAAACAAAGAAGTTGTTAAAGGGAATGAAGCAACTGCAAAAGGTTTAAAGGGTGTTGAGAAAGCATCTGATAAAACAGCAGGAGGTGTAAGAAAAATAGGTGGTGCTCTAAAAGCGTTAGGTATAGGACTTATTGTAGCAGGGTTTGCCAAGTTTACAGAAGTTCTAAATGAAAATCAAAAGGTAGCTGACTTTTTTTCTATTACATTTGAAACATTGTCATTAGCATTTAATGATTTCTTTAATTTCATACTATCTAATACTAGTGCAATAACCAACTTTTTTAAAGCAGCCTTTGATGATCCTGTTCAAAATATGATTGATTTTGGAAATGCTATAGTAAAAAATGTTATTGAAAGAGTACAATCATCAATAGATACATTAGGTTTTTTAGCCGAAGCAGTAGTTAAAGTATTTAAAGGAGATTTTGCTGGTGCTTTAGATTCAGCTAAAAATGCAGGTAAAGAATTAGTAGATGTTGTTACAGGTGTTGATGATTCATTTGATAAAACAGTAGAAGCAGTAGATAATGTAGTAACAGCTACTTCTAACTATGTAAAAGAAACTGTTAAAGCTGCAACAGAAAATGTTAACTTATCTAAAACAGCAGAACTTGCAGCAGTAGCTAATCAAGGTTTAATAGAAAAATATGATTTACAAGCTGAAAAATTAAGACAAGTAAGAGATGAAGAAAGAAATACAATAGCAGATAGAAAGAAAGCAAACGATGAATTAAACGCAGTATTAGACGAACAAGAAAAAGCAATGTTAGGTAATGCTAATGCTATACTTGTAGCTGCAGAAGCTCAATTTAAGAAAAATGGTAATGATGAAAACCAAATAGCATTATTAGAAGCACAAAACGAAGTATTAGCAGTACAAGCACAAGTAGCTGGATTTAGGTCAGAACAAAAAGCAAATGATCTGGCATTAGATCGTGAACAAAAAGAATTAAACCTGTCTATAAGTGATGCAGAAGCAGAAAGAAATAAAGCACAATCTGAATTTGTTGCAGAACAAATAGAAAACGATTATTTAAAATTACAAGCACAATTAGATATAGCAGAAAAAGAAGGAGAAATAGAATCAAAAAGATTAGAAGAAAAAAGGAATCAATACCAACAAGGAACACAAGCCTATGTAGATGCCAACAACGAACTATTAGCATATCAACAAGAAAACGCAAATCAACAAGTACAAATTGAAAAAGACTTAAATAAATCAAAAGCACAATTAACTACACAAGCATTAACAGATATTGCAGGTATTGTGGGAGCAAACTCAAAGTTTGGTAAAGCTATTGCAATCGTACAAGCTATTAGAGATACTTATGCAGGTGCTACAAAGGCATTAGCTCAAGGAGGTATATTTGGATTTATTGGTGCAGCAGCAGTTACTGCAGCAGGTATTGCAAATGTAAAAACAATTACATCAACACCTGATCCTACACCACCAGCAGGAGTTTCAGTAGGTGGAGGTGGTTCGGCAGTTCCCCCAACACCATCAGCACCACCAGCGTTTAATGTAGTAGGTCAAGGAGAAACAAGTCAATTAGCAGAAGCAATAGGAACACAAGCTAATGAACCTGTAAAAGCATTTGTTGTAAGTAATGATGTTACGACTGCACAAGGACTAGAAAGAAATATTGTAGAGGGTGCTACGATATAAATGCAAAATTATTAATTAAAAACGTTATATAACATATGAAAATAGTCGAATTAATACTTGACGAAAATCAAGATGCTTCTGGAATCGAAGCAATATCCATAGTTGAAAGTCCTGCCATTGAAGAAGATTTTATTGCTTTAAAAAGTAATGAAATAAAACTTGCAGAAATAGATAAAGAAAAAAAGATATTAATGGGAGCTTTATTAATCCCAAATAAGCCTATATATCGAAATAATGGAGAAGATGAATATTATATATACTTCTCTAAAGATACGGTATTGAAAGCATCCCAAATGTATTTGACAAAAGGTAACCAAAACAATTCAACATTAGAACACCAACATTCATTAAGTGGTTTAAGTTTAGTAGAATCTTGGCTTGTTGAAGATGAAGTACACGACAAGTCTAGAAAGTATGGTATGAATGTACCTTTAGGTACTTGGATGGGAGCTGTAAAAGTCAACAATGATGAGGTGTGGAATGACTATGTCAAAACAGGTAAAGTAAAAGGGTTTTCTATAGAAGGCTACTTTGCAGATAAAATGGAACGACCTAAAGATTCTGTTGGTTTATCACAAGATAAAGAAGCTAATGATCTTATAGAAAAAATAAAAGATATTTTAACTAATGCCTAAAAAAGAGTTTTTTCCAAGTTATACAAGTCCTAAAGGATCAAGACGTGCTTGTTTATGTAAAGACAAAAATACTTATTCAGTAAAATGTTGTGATGGTTCTTTATGGGCACAAGGTATAGGGGTTATATCAAGAACAATTTGAAAATGCAAAAAAATAAATTAATCACGTTATATATATAATTATGAAATCAACTGAAATGTTAAACCAAATCAAGACACTTTTAAACATAGAAGTAAAACTTGAAGAACAAAAACTAGAAAATGGTACTCGTGTAGAAGCAGAATCATTTGAAAAAGGTAAAGAAATCTTTATTCTTACTGATGACGAAAAAGTAGCAATGCCAGTAGGTGAATACTTACTAGAAGATGGTAGACTTATCGTAGTTAAAGAAGAAGGAATTATCGATGATATGAGAGATGTATCTGATGATGTTCCACAAAAAGAAGAAGAATCTAAAGATGAAACTGAAGATTTAGGGTACAAAGAAGAAGAAATGGATGAAGAAGCTGATGTACAAGACTGGGAAGGTATGGAAAAAAGAATTAAAAATCTTGAAGATGCTATTTCTGATCTTAAATCAAGAATGGGTGAAAAAAGTATGGAAGAAGAAGAAGTAGAAATGGAAGTTTCAAGACAACCTAAATCCAGAACAGTTAAAGAAGAATTTAACGAAGAAGTAAACGAGCAATTAAAGGAAGAATTATCACAACCTGCTGCTGCTCCAATTAAACATAATCCTGAATCAGGAAATGCAAAAAAAGAACATTTTAGAATTGCTCCTAACAGAAAGCCATCTACAATGGACTATATATTAAATCAATTAAATAAATAAAATAATACAATTATGCCACAACCAACTATTACTACTACTTATGCTGGAGAATTTGCAGGTAAGTACATTGCTGCTGCTCTTTTGAGTGGTAACACATTAAGTCAAGGTGCTATTGAAATTAAGCCAAACATTAAGTTTAAAGAAGTTATGAAAAAAGTAGTTACTTCTGGTTTAATTACAGATGATTCTTGTGATTTTACATCAGCAGGAACAGTAACATTGACAGAAAGAATTATTCAACCAGAACAATTCCAAGTTAATCTTGAATTATGTAAAACACCATTTGAATCAGACTGGGGTGCAGTATCTATGGGCTATTCTGCTTTTGATAACTTACCTCCTGATTTTTCAAGTTTCTTAATTGCTCACGTTGCAGAACAAGTATCTGCTTCAACAGAAAGCAATATCTGGCAAGGGAATCTTGGTGGTGCTCAAGCTGGAGAATTTAATGGATTCACAACTTTAGCTACTGCTGATGCTGACGTTATTGACGTTGCTGCTGTAGGTGGAGGTGTTAATTCAGGAAACGTAATTGCTGAACTAGGTAAAGTAGTAGATGCAATTCCTTCTACTCTTTATGGTAAAGATGACTTATTTATCTATGTATCACAAAACGTTGCTAAAGCGTATGTAAGAGCATTAGGTGGATATGCTGCTCTATCAAATGTTGCTGGAACTGAAAATGTAGGTTCTATTGGAGCAAATGGTATTGACAACAAAGGAACACTATGGTATGGTGGAGGTGAAAACCTTTCTATCGATGGTGTAAAAATATTTGTTGCTAATGGATTACCAAGTAACTATATGTTTGCTGCACAAAGAAGTAACTTATTCTTTGGAACTGGATTAATGTCAGATTACAATCTTGTAAAATTGATTGATATGGCTGATATTGATGGTTCTAAAAACGTTAGAGTTATTATGAGATTTACTGCTGGAGTACAGTACGGAATAGGATCAGAAATTGTTCTTTATTCTTAATAAATAAAATTAACCAAAAAACTAGGGTAGGTGGGTATATGCTTACTTACCCTTTTTTTATAAAATAAAATATAAACTATGGCTTGTACATTAAACACGGGGAGAAAATTACCTTGTAAAAGTGCCTTTGGTGGCATAAAAACAGTTTGGTTTGGTGATTTTGGTGGTATTACTGGTGTAACTGTAGATTCTACTACAAAACAAGTAACAACTATCGCAGGAACTCAACCTGACTGGTATCAATTTGATGTAAAAGGAAATTCTTCACTCGAAACAACTGTAACAAGTTCAAGAGAGAATGGAACTACTTTTTATACTCAAACATTAAATTTAACATTAACATTCCTTGAAGCTAAAACACAAGCTGAATTGCAAGAAATAGCTAAAGCAAGACCTTATGTTTGTGTAGAAGATTACTACGGTAATCAGTTCTTATGTGGGCTTGAAAATGGAATGGAATTTGTATCTGGAACTGTTGTTTCTGGAGCTGCTGCAGGTGATTTATCAGGATTTACTTTAGTAATGGAAGGACAAGAAGAATTAGCTCCTTACTTTTTAGATTCAGGATTGATTGTTTCAAACGCTGCACAAATAGCACCTAACTAATATTTATTGATATTAAATTAAGAGCATCCTTTGGGGTGCTTTTTTTTTGCATATACATTTCTACAAAAAAAGTTATTTATTACGTTATATATAAAATGATTGTATTAAAGACCATAGCTACTACTCAAAACTTTAAAGTAATTCCAAGAGTTTATGCCGATGAATTTACTTTATCTGTTAGGGATGATAGTACAAATGTCATAAAAACATATCAGGTTACAGGAGCTACGACATCAGGAAATTATTTAACATTTTCACAAGCATTTAGTCCTGTACTTGTAGAAGGTCATTTTTACGATTTAGAATTATATACTGATCCTAATTTTTGGAATACTAATTATTTTCTATGGGAATTATATAATGAATTTTGGAATGTAGATACAACAAACATTGTAGATATATATAAAGACAAGATTTTCTGTACAGACCAAGAGATAGACCAAATGGATAATTTATATTATGACATTAATCAAGGTCAATACATAACAGATAATTCTTATAATAATGATTACATTGTAATATGAAAAATAGAAAAAGAAATAGTTTAGGACAGTTTGTAAGAAGCTCAAAATCTGAAATTAGTTTTGTTAATTTAAGCACTTACACAAGTCCAGAAGTTACAGAAGTACCAAATCAAGAATGGGTTGGTTATGGTGAAGATAATAATTACTTTCAATTTTTAATAGATAGATACAATGGAAGTCCTACAAACAATGCTTGTATTAATGGTATAAGCCAACAAATTTATGGTAAAGGTCTAGGTGCTACTGATTCTAACAAAAAACCAGAACAATATGCACAAATGATTACACTATTTAAAAAAGATATTGTAAGAAAGTTATGTTATGATTTAAAACTTATGGGTCAATGTGCTATGCAAATTATCTACTCAAAAGATAGAAGTAAAATTGCACAAATAGAACATATGCCTATTGAAACACTACGAGCAGAAAAATGTAATGAGGATGGAGAAATACCTGCATACTACTACTTCAAAGATTGGACTAAATTAAAACCAAGTGATAAGCCTTTAAGAATCCCTGCTTATGGAATGTCAAAAGAAAATATAGAAATATACTACATTAAGCCATACAAGTCTGGATTTTATTACTATGCACCTGTAGATTATCAAGGTGGAATACAATATGCTGAACTAGAAGAAGAAATTTCTAATTATCACTTAAACAACATTATGAATGGATTAAGTCCATCAATGTTAATCAACTTCAATAACGGAACACCTAATCCACAAGAAAGGGAACTTATTGAACAACGTATCGCACAAAAATTTAGTGGATCAAGTAATGCAGGTAAATTTATTTTAAGTTTTAACGACAACAAAGAAGCACAAGCAGAAATAACACCAGTACAATTAAGTGATGCACATAACCAATACCAGTTTTTATCAGACGAATCACAAAGTAAAGTATTAGTAGCTCATAGGGTAGTAAGTCCAATGCTTTTGGGTATAAAAGACAATACAGGACTAGGAAACAATGCAGACGAAATAAAGACAGCTTCCTTGTTAATGGATAACACCGTTATAAGACCATTTCAGGAACTTTTAATTGATTCCTTTGATAGTGTACTAGCTTACAATAATATTGCCTTAAACCTATACTTTGTTACGTTACAGCCACTAGAATTTACTGACGTAGATAGAAGCGTTCAAAGTGATGAAGAAATAGAAGAAGAAACTGGAATTAAAATGTCAACTGATCTTAAAGAAATAGATGGATTTGAGGTTTACGAAACTAAAGAAGAAGCAGAAGAACAAGCAGAAAAAATGGGATGTTCAGGACATCACGAACACAAAGAAGGTGATAAGGTATGGTATATGCCTTGTGAATCACACGATGAAATAGATTTAAAAAAACCTTGTCAAGCTGGTTACGAACAATACGGAATGAAAGTTAAGAATGGTCGTTTAGTACCTAACTGTATTCCTTTAACAAAAGAAGATTTAGAAATTGAAACACAATTAAGTGAATTTGGTCAAGATGAAGAAGATTTATTAGATGACTATGATTTGATTGATGTATCAGAAGTTGATTATGATAACGATGATATATATGACCAAAAAATACAAGAATTAAATGTACCTGAAATATCTACATTAAATAAAATTGTAAATCTTGTTAGAACAGGTAAAGCATATCCTAAAAGAGAATCAGAACAAGATGGTCAAACCAAACAGACAGGTAAAGAGAAATTTTTAGTAAGATACCAATACGCACCACTAAAGACTAAACAAGATGGTAGAAAGTTTTGTAAAGCAATGGTAAGAGCAAAAAAAATATATCGTAAAGAAGATATTATTAAAATGGGTAAACAACCTGTAAATGCAGGATTTGGTGTTAATGGTGCTGCTACTTATTCTATTTGGCTTTACAAAGGTGGTGCACGATGTCAACATAAATGGTTTCGTAAAACATATATGTTAACACAAGGTGGAGATAAAACACTAGTTACATCAGGTAAAGCAAAATCTAAAGGGTTTAAATTTCCTGTAAATAATAAACTTGTTCCTGTAGCTCCTGAAAATATGCAATTTAAAGGCTATACAAAGGCTTATTGGGATAAAATGGGATTTAAAAATTAACATATGGCAACAGCATTATTTATAAATAGAACAGATTTAGTTAGAAATTCCATATTAGATGGAAATGTAGATACTGATAAGTTTATACAGTTTATTAAGATAGCACAAGAGATAGACATACAAAATTATACAGGTACGGATTTATATAATAAAATATCTACACTAATAGCTAATGGTGAAATTGATGACGTTGCTAACGCTAAATATAAAACATTGCTCAATACACATATACAGCCAATGTTAATTTGGGCAGCACAAGTATATTATATTCCTTTTGCAAGTTATGCTATAAAAAATGGTGGTGTATTTAAACATAGATCAGAAACAAGCGAAACAGTAAGTAAAAATGAAGTAGATTATTTAGTAGATAAAGCTAGAGAATTTATGGAATATTATTCTAGACGTTTTATTGATTTTATGTCATTTAACCAATCTGATTATCCAGAATATACAAGCAATACAAACGATGACATATATCCAGACTATGATGCACTATTTAATGGCTGGGTATTATGAGATATAAACCAAAACAAAAAAATATAGAAAAACTAAAGACGTTTTTAAAGAAACAAGAAAAAAATAAAAAATATGGCAAGTCTATTTAACACAAGAATATCTGATACTTATACAGGTTTAATTAAAACCATTGATAATGCTGCATTGACTGCAAGTTTAAAAGAATTAACAGACGGTTCTGGATTATCTAGTGGTGTATATATGAATACAGCAGGAGATTTTAAAGTAACTGCTATTTTAGAATTTGGTTCTTTAAAAGATACAGGAGAAAATATAATTATAAGCAAATTTGTAGATGAAGCTGATGGTATTGCTAATAACGACAACGATACCTCTATACCTACAACTGCTGCAATAGTTGATTATGTAGCTGCTCAAATCACAGCTGAAGATTTAGATTTTACAGGAGATACAGGTTCAGGGCAAATAGATTTAGATTCACAAATATTTGCTATAGGTGGAACAGCTAATCAAATAACAACAGTAGCATCAGGACAATCTTTAACATTATCTTTAAATTCAAGTGGTGTAGTATTGCCCAATGGATCAACTGCAACTACTCAAACAGCAGGAGATAACTCAACTAAAGTTGCTACAACATCTTATGTAGATACTTTAGATGCTGCAAGTGATCTTGATTTTTCAGGTGATAGTGGAACAGGTGATGTTAATCTTAACACGCAATCATTCGCAATTACAGGAACAACTAGTCAAATAGAATCAACTGCTTCTGGTCAAGGATTAAGTTTAAAGTTTCCAACAGCAGGGGTTATCTTGCCAAATGGTTCAGTAGCTACAACTCAAAGTGCAGGAGATAATAGTACAAAAGTAGCCACAACTTCTTATGTTGATACACTTGATGCAGCTTCTGATTTAGATATAACAGACGGAACAAACGTAGGAGATATAAATTTAAATACTCAATCATTAAGTATATTAGGAACTACAAACGAAATAGATAGCGTTGTAAGTGGTCAAAGCGTAACACTTGGACTTCCAAGTCAAATTAATGTAAATGTACAGGGAAACCTTACAGGAAACGTTACAGGGGATGTTACAGGCGATTTAACAGGTAATTCAGCAGGAACACATACAGGAGCTGTTGTAGGAAACGTAACTGGAAATGTAACTGGAAACGTAACAGGAGATTTAACAGGCAATGCAGATTCAGCTACTAAATGGCAAACAGCAAGAGATTTATCAGTTTCAGGTGAAGCAACAGGAACTATATCTAGTGTAGATGGCACAAGTAATGTTAGTGGTGCTTTGACTTTAGATAATAATTCAGTTACAGGTAAATTTTTAACAGGATTAACTTCACCATCTGCTTCAAGTGTTTTAGCAACTGATACAATAGTTCAAGGATTTGGTAAATTACAATCACAAGTAAATGGTTTAGCAGGTGGTTTGAGATTTATAGGAAGTTGGGATGCAGATACAAATTCACCAGTATTAAGTGATGGTGGTGGAGAATCAGCTTCAGGTACTACAACAGGTGTTGCTACAAATAAATTAATAGATAGTAACGCGTCTTTTACTTCAGCAGTTTTAAATGATAGAGTAGTTAATCAAGTTGACGGACAAATTGCAACAGTTACAGCAGTTGATAACGGTCAACAACTTACATTAAGTGCCGATATAATGTTAAGTGGTGAAGCATACACGATAGATAACCCACCTTATATAACACAAGGACATTATTACGTTGTAGATAATGGGGGTGCTACAAATTTAAATGGTATTAGTTCTTGGTCTGTTGGTGATTGGGTAATTGCAGGTGCAAACAACGAGTGGACTAAATTAGACCATTCACAAGTAGATGGAACAGGAACAACAGGAAATTTAACTAAATGGTCATCAACAAGTGTAATAGCAGATTCAATAGTTTCAGAATCAGGAACAGCAATTACAGTAGATGGATCATTAACAACAAACACTAATTTAAGTTCAACAGGAAACTTTGCAGTAAACACTGATAAATTCACAGCTAATGCAACTTCAGGAAATGTTGCCTTTACAGGAGATTTAGCAATCAATACAAATAAGTTTACAGTAAATGCAACAAGTGGAAATACAGTAGTTGATGGTAATCTTGGTGTCGGGATAACACCAGGTTCAAAATTTCAAGTTTCTGGTGATAGTGGTGGTGCTGATTCAATTGCTAGATTTCAAAACACAAATTCAGCTAAAGTTACAAGATTACAATTATTAGACAGTGCAGGAGCTGTTGGCGATGTTTTCATTGCTTACGACCATTCAGATGCAAGTTCAGCTAATCATTTTTTAGGTATGGGCGTAAATAATAATACAGCATTTAAACTTGATAATAATGATAACTCAACTTTTGCAGGATTAGTTTCAATAGGTAATAATACAGCAACTGATTTTTTGGATTGGCAACGAGATTTAGTTATTGGGGATGGAACTGCTGATGCAGGTTTAACTATATATCACGGTTCAGGAGGTGGAAATGGAGGTTTTATTGCTTTTGCTGATGGCAATACTGGAACAGATAGATATAAAGGTTATATTACTTATAGTGGTTCTGATGATATGAAATTTGCAACAGATACAGTAGTTGCCTTAACAATAGACACATCACAAAACGTAGGAATAGGAGGAACTTTAGCTAATAAGAAACTTTATGTATTAGGAGATACAACTAACTATCAAATATTAGCAGAACAGCCATCAGGATATGCAGGTTTAAGTATTAAATCAACTACACTTGCTCAAACTTGGAGTTGGATAGCAAACGATAATGGTAGTAATTCTGATTTATTACTTTACGGAGGTGCAGCAGCAGGAGTTAAATTAACAATAGACAGTTCAGGAAACGTAGGAATAGGAACTGATTCGCCAATAGGAAATTTAAACATAAATGGTGGAACAGGAGATGCAGCAGCACAAGATGCCATAGAAACTTTTACAAGAACATCAAGCACAGGTAATGTGTTAGCAGCTAAATTAAGATTAGTAGATGGTTCAGCAACAACACACGGAGATTTAAAATTCCAAGTTAAAACAACTGCAAGTTCAGCAGAAAATGATGCTTATTATACGGATGCAATAACTATAAAAGGAAACAATGCAAACGTAGGAATAGGAACTGATATTCCGGGTGCTAAATTTTCTATTGCAAGTGGTGTTGCTAAAACATCAACAAGCACACCAGAAGTTTTATATTTAGGTCAATCAAATGAAGCTAGTAATTATAGCGCTTTACAAGTATATACAAAAGGAGGTGCAAGTCAAGCTGATAGAAGTGTATTTTTTCAAACAATAGAATCAGGAGTAGCAAATGCAGGTAACATTATACTACAACCAAGTGGTGGAGAAGTCGGAATAGGAACTGATTCGCCTGTAAGAAATGTATCTGTTTTTGGTTCAAGTTCGGCTGTAATGAGTTTTCACAATTCTACAACTGGCTCAACTATTAGTGATGGTATGTTTATTGGTAACGATGCTAATTTGGCTTACGTATTTAATTATGAAGCCACACCATTAGTTTTTGCTACATCTGCAACAGAAAGAATGCGTATAGAAAGTGATGGAAATGTAAAAATTGCAACTCCAATTACTAATGCTTTTTATGGATTAGCTTTACAATATAATACAACTGATGTAGCTGCCTTTACAGTTAATAATGCAACTGGTGAAATAAAAAATGGTGGGGTTTCAGCAGGTTATTTTCCTACATTTTATGCAGGTGGTTCAGAAAGAATGAGGATTACAAGTGATGGAAACGTAGGAATAAATGTATCTCCCGCAGGAATATTACACGCTCAAGCAACAAGTTCAGGAAATATATATTCTCAATTGCTTATGGGTTATAATGGTTTTTCTAATAATTTTTATGATGGTGACACACAAACTTTTAGAACAGGTATAGGTAACATAACTCAAATGACACTTGACAGTTCTGGAAATGTTTTAGTAGGTGGAGATACTTTACCTGCTGCAGCAAGTGGTGCTTATGTTGCTTTAAGGGGTGGAGATAATAACTGTATAGAAACAAGAAGAATTGGCACAGGTGGCAGAAGTCATCACATTTTTTATAATGGAAATGGAATAGTAGGGAATATTGAAACAAGCGGTTCTTCAACATCTTACAACACATCTTCAGATTACAGATTAAAAGAAAATGTAGTTGAAATGACTGGTGCTTTAGATAGAGTAAGTCAATTAAAACCTAGTAGATTTAACTTTATAGCAGATGCAGACAAAACAGTAGATGGGTTCTTAGCTCACGAAGTACAAGAGATAGTGCCTGAAGCTATTACAGGTGAAAAAGATGCAATGCAAGATGAGGAATATGAATTAAGTCCTGCTGTTTATGAAGATGTTTTACACCCTGCAATTGAAGAAGAATTAGACGAAGATGGAAATATAATAACGGAAGCTAAAGAGGAATGGACTGAAAACGTATTAAAAACTGAAGCAGTCAAAGATACTAGACAAGTTCCAAAATATCAAGGTATCGACCAATCAAAATTAGTGCCATTGTTAGTAGGTGCAATACAAGAACTAAAAGCAGAAATAGATGATTTAAAAAACAAATGTAATTGTAAATAATTATATTTGTATATAACTATAAATTAAATAAAAATGTCAAAAATTACAAAAGAAGAATTAGAATCATTAAAAGAATCAGAAAAGAAGTTTGCTGCTATAAAGCACGACTTAGGTACTTTAGAAGTACAGAAACACGGCTTATTACACGCCTTTGCACAATTGCAAGAAGAAAGTAATAAAGAGAAAAAAGAACTAGAGGACAAGTATGGTAAAATAAACATCAACTTAGAGAATGGTTCTTACGAAGAAATAAAAGAAGAAACTAAATAATATTATGGATTTTGCAGATATGAAGATTTATACTTTAAACTCAATGGCTTTTCTAGTTACAATGACCGAAGTAGAAACTTGGTTAAAGATAATTCTTCTTGTCTGTACTATCGTTTATACATTAATGAAAACAAAGAAGCTATGAGAAAAATAGACAAGCTTATAGTTCATTGTTCGGCTACACCAGAACATAAGGAGTTTGATGTAGAAGATATAACAGAATGGCACGTTACAGGAAATGGTTGGTCAGATTGTGGTTACCATTATGTCATTACTCTTAGTGGTGAGATACAAGATGCTAGACCAGAAAGAAAAATAGGTGCTCATTGTAAAGGTCACAATAGAAATTCTATAGGTATATGTTACATAGGAGGTATGGATAGAACTATGAACAAATGGATAGATACTAGAACACCTGAGCAAAAAGAATCATTAGAGCAATTATTAAAAGATTTAAAACAGAAGTATCCAGAAGCTAAAATATATGGACATAAAGATTTTACTAATAAGAAAGTATGTCCTTGTTTTGATGCTAAGGAAGAATATAAAGAGATATAATCATTAAACATAGTAGGTTTAATTATACTCTTAAACATAGTAGGTATGAAATATAAAATAGGATTTGGTGAAACTTTTTCAACTGGTCCTTTATTAGGTTTTTCCTATTATGAAGCAGATGATGAATTTGATTATCATGAGTTACAAATATATTTAATATTTATATTAATACACATAAAATTTAAACAATGGGAATAGAGAATAAAAAAGTTAATGTAGATATTGATGGAGATGGCAAACCTGATTTAAACTTAGACCTAAAAACTATTATAATGGTAGTAGGAGGGATTATTAGCTTAACTATGACTTACTCTACCCTTACTAAACAAATAGAGCTTAATAAGCAAGAAATAGAGGTTGCTAAAAAGCTACCACCTTCACAGTCATTAGAAGTTGTTAAACAAAGAATAGAGTTTCTTGAAGGACAAATAGAAGCTAAAGATAAACGACTAGATAAGATAGAAGATAAAATATATAAAAGATGAACAAGTTAATTGAGTTTATGTTTATGGTATTAATAATATTAATCATAGGCTCATTTACAGTTTTACCTTTATCATAAATAATATGACAAAACCAATTGAATTAGGAGAAAATTCTAAAATACAATTAGACCTGAAAAGTTTAATAGGTATAATATTAGGCATATTGTCTATAACAGGTGTTTGGTTCACTTTAACTGCTGAAATTGCTACACTACAAATGGATGTAGCACGACTACAATATAATCAAAGTTTAAATGACGAATTTAGAATAAAATGGCCAAGAGGAGAATTAGGTGCTTTACCTGCTGATGGCAGACAAGATTTGAAAATTGAATATATGGAAAAAGAATTAGAAGAAATATATATAATACTTAAAGAACTAAAATGAAGAAAATACTAGCAAAACTATTTGGAGGAGCAGCAGGAGGAGTAGCAGATAAGATATCTAACATCATAGCTAAACATACTTTTTCTAAAGAAGATAGAGCAAGATTTGAAAAAGAGATGACAGAAGTATTTATTAATGCTGAAGCTGATATGCAACAAAATGTTACTGAAAGGTGGAAAACTGACATGAACAGCGACAGTTGGTTAAGCAAGAATGTAAGACCTTTAGTATTAATCTTTTTAGTTGTATCTACTGTACTTATGGTGTTTATAGATGCTGGTGTTATTTCATTTGATGTTAAAGATACTTGGATTGATTTATTACAGCTAGTACTTATAACTGTAATAGGTGCTTATTTTGGAGGAAGAAGTGTAGAAAAGTATAAAAAAAAGAATTAACCCGTATACAAATAAATTAACTTACTTAGGATGATTCAGGCTACGTTTGGGACTTCGCCTGAACATAAATTTGTATATATAAAAATCAAAGTTACAAAAAATAATTGACAAAGTCAAGTAAAATAAAATATTTATTTTCTTGTATATTTATTAAATAATAATTATATTGCAGTAATTATGGAAGTAAATAATTGTGAAGGATTATCGTTTTTAACTTGGGATATGTTTGACAGCCCTGATGTTCCTAACTCTGGTTATAAGTTTATGGAAAGAGAACCAGTTATTTTATTAGATAACATAATTAAGAAATATAGAATTACTATAAAGGTAATTTTAGGATATGTAAGTAAATCTTATGCAGATAAGCTAAGACTTGTTAGAAGCAATTCTCATAGAGTTGGTAAGGCTGTTAAAATTAGATGTGTAGGTACTAAAAAAAGATTAACTCTTGTTAGAGGATTAGTTCAACAAGGAGTTCATAGAATAGGTGTTAGTAACGATTATGTATATTTTGATACTGATGACCTTAAAGAGAGAGCTTTCTACATTTGGAATTAATGTAGACTGTTTGTTTTGTTTAAATCTGTTGTGTTGTGTAAAAGGGGTGGTTTTGTTTTACCACCTCTTTTTTGTTAAAGTAGTGTTAAAGGTCTTGTTTCTGTTATTTACTCATTATATATTTGTTCAAAAAACAAACAATGAAAGATTTAATAGAATTTCAAAGAGTCAGAATAGAGTTTTTAGTTAACAAACTAAAAGAAGCTGAAGAAAGAACAATAGAACTAGAAGATTATATAATGGACTTGTGCGATGAAGATTGTCCTAGTGATTATAAAACTGTAGTTAAATCAGAAATATATAAACATTACAATGACAATAAATAATCCAACTAAAACAGAAATAAATTACTATGACAAGTTCTGTATGTTATCAGATACTATTCTTAAATTAAGAGAAGGTAGAATAAGTGAAAGACATATAGATACTATTATTAGTCAATTAAACGAAATGGCTTTTTATGTAAACGAATTACAATTAGAAGTTATGCAAAAATCCTCAGAAATAAATTTTTATAAACAAGCAATAGAAGACCTTACTACTGGGGTTGGTACACATGAATTTGTGGATATCAAATAAAGGTTGTATATTGTTAAAAACAAAACAATAATAATGAAACAAATGAATTTCGAACAAAAGGTAATTTCAATTCAAACAGAATTAAAAGCACCTAAAAACCAATACAATAGTTTTGGTAAGTACAGATACAGAAACCAAGAAGACATCTTGGAAGCTGTAAAACCTCTTTTAAACAAGTATGAGTTATCTATTACACTAACTGATACAATAAAAGAGACACCTTCAGGAATATGCTATGTAGAAGCTAGAGCGATATTACATGGTACTGATGGTAAGATTGAATCAGTTGCACAAGCTGGTATTGATATTAATAAGAAAGGTATGGATATATCTCAGTCATTTGGTAGTTCTAGTTCTTATGCTAGAAAGTATGCTTTAAATGGCTTATTATTAATTGATGATACTAAAGATGCTGATTCAACTAATACACACGCAACTTCAAACCTAAAATGGTTAAATGAAGGAACTCCAGAATTTACTAGGGCTATGGCTCATATTAAAAAGGGAGGTAATGTTAATGATATAAAAAAGAAATACAATGTATCAAAAACAGTAGAAAGTAAATTAATTAAAATTAAATCTTAAATTATGGCAGGACTAATTACAATGTCTTTAGATGTAACTAAGTTACCTAAAGAAAAGTTTATTAAAGGTAAGAAAGGAGTTTATTATAACTTCACTATTGCAATTAATGACGAGACTAAGTATGGAAACAATGTTTCTATGTATGACGCACAAACTCAAGAAGAAAGACAAGCGAAAGCACAAAGAAACTATCTTGGGAATGGTAAAGTTATTTGGAATAATGGAACCATTGTAAACGCTGAAAAAGAAGCTCAGGTTGCTGAAGTATCAGCAGACGGAGATATATTTTAGTTTTAAGGGGGAGATTAATTTCTCCCCTTTTTTTATCACACACACACACAAACAAAATGAACATAAAAGATTATACAAATGAAGAGCAACAATATATGCAATACATTGAAAAGAAAGCATATATTGACCCTAGAAAAGAGGTTAAATATCCTCCAATAGCAATAAGTATGGGAAACTTTCAAGCTGGTAGAGAAACATATCCAATACCGATAGGTACTTATGGTAACTTTTCTTTTATATCAGCACCTCCTAAAAGTAAAAAGACATTCTTTGTCTCATTGCTTTCTGCGGTATATCTCAGAGGTAAATTAAATAGTCATGCTAAAGGAATGACAGGGCATAGAGATGGTAAATGTTTAGTACACTTTGATACAGAACAAGGTAGGTTTCACGCTCATAAAGTATTTAGAAGAGTTGTTGATATGACAGGAATGGATAATGAATGTTATCATACTTTTGGATTAAGAACATTAAACAATAAAGATAGATTAAACTTTATAGAATACTTTTTATATAATAAAGTACAGGATGCAGGACTTGTTGTTATTGATGGTATAGCTGATTTAGTTTCTGATGTAAACAACTTAGATGAATCTAGCATGGTTATACAAAAGCTAATGAAATGGACTGAAGAATTAAATTGTCACATCATTACAGTAATACATAGTAATTATGGTAGTGAAAAGCCAACAGGACATTTAGGTTCTTTCTTGGAAAAGAAAGCTGAAACACAAATACAATTAGAATTAAACACAGTACACGATGAATTAGTTACTGTAAAGTGTAGAAGAAGTAGAGGTTTTCCATTTGAAAAGTTTAGCTTTAAAATAAATAATAAAGGTCAACCTGAAATGGTGGATGACTTATATGAAGTTATAGAACAAAATAATATAGATGCGACTAAAACTTACGTTTAATATAAGACCTGTTCCCCATCAGTCTGTTAAAATTGGTAGGAATAATATTGCCTACAAACCAAAGAAAATAGTAAATTATCAAGTAGCTATAAAATCCTTAGCTATACAACAATTACCTAAAGGATTTGAAATGATTCCAGCAGGTACAGAAATAATTATAGAGAGACTAACTTATCAATTTGAATACCTTAAAGCAACACCAAAGAAAAGAAGAACAGGTAAAGTTCCAAAAACCACAAGTCCAGACCTACACGATAACTTAAACAAAGCTTTTATTGATGCTCTTGAAGGCATAGTATTTGAACAAGACCAAAACATTGTTAAGATTAATAATCTTGAGAAATATTATGACAAAGAGAATTTAATTACGTTAATATTAAAATACTAATATGTTAGAGTTATTGGCTAAGAATCATTTGTTGTGGGTAAAAATGGTTTGCAATATGGGATGTCCTAAACATCTTTGTGAAGATATAGTACAAGAAATGTATTTAAAGATAAATAGACTTGTAAAAGATAAAAGAAAAATAATGTATGGCAATGATGATGTAAATAGATTTTATGTTTATGTTACATTAAGAAACTTATATAGCGATTACAAGAAAGCTAAAAATAAATATACTTTTTTCAATTACCTAGAAACCGATGATGCAGATACTATTCATACAGCAGAGTATTTGTATACTGATTCAGATGCAGATAAAGAAGAAGCTTTTTATAAGATAACAAGTAAGATAGCAAAAGAGATTAATTCTTGGCACGTTTACGATGCTAAGTTATGTGATACTTATTATAAGAGTAGTATGTCTTTAAGGCAAATATCAAAAGGCAGTAACATTAGTTTAACAAGCTTATTCAATTCAATTAAAAACTATAAGAAAATACTTAGAAATAAATTTATAGAAGATGTAGAGGATTACTTAAACGGAGATTATCATTTACTTTAAAACATAAAATCATGAAAGAACCAAAAGACAAAAGAACCAAAGCATACAAAGAATGGAAGAAAAACTTTGATGCAGAACAAGAAACAAAATCAAAAGGATTAGGAGATGACATTGAAAAGATAACCAAAGCTACAGGAATCAAAAAAGCAGTTGAATGGGCTTTTGGACAAGATTGTGGATGCGATGGTAGAAAAGAAAAACTAAACAGAATATTTAGACATAATAAGTTAGAGTGTTTGAATGAAGGTGAATATGATTATCTTACAGGCTTCTTTGCTAAAAACAAATCAGTTGTTAGTCACAAGGATACTGTAGAGCTTTACAGAGTTTATAATAGGATATTCAATAAAAACAATAAACCTTCATCTTGTTCTTCTTGTATTAGAACAGTAGTTATGAAGCTACAAAGAATTGTAGATGCTTACTAAGAAATCATTAATAAGAAATTCAAAACAAGTAAAGCAAGTTATTGATTTTACTGGTGTTCAAAACGGGAAGATTCATCCTTCTGATATTGATGCTGTATTAGAGTTTAATAATGATGCTCTTATTTTAATTGAGGTAAAAAGAAAATACAATAGGATTCCTACTGGTCAAAGATTGTTATTAGAAAGGATAAATGATTCTTGGCATAATCAAGAGAAAGCTATTGTGCTTAAAGTAACGCATACTTTTAAAGATGATACAAAAGATATTCCTTTAGAAGAATGTTCTGTAGAGGTTTGTTACTATAAAGGAAAGTGGTCAGAAAGAACAGGTCCTTTGTTAGAAGTATTAAATAAATTAGGAGAATCATGGAATATCAAGAAGTTGTCTTTTTAGATTGGACATTAAATTGTTCTTATGATGTTAATATAAACTATATATACAATGAGTGATAGAAAAAAAATACCAGTTTATTCAGGAGTATTAAAGTATTTTCCTGATGCCATTATTGAAGTAGCTAGATGTAGTTATGCTGGAAACCATCAACATAATCCAGACAAGCCTTTACATTGGGACAGAAGTAAATCTGGAGATGAATTAGATGCACTTGCTAGACATTTACTTGAAGCAGGTACAATAGACTCAGATGGGATTCGCCATAGTGCAAAGGTCGCTTGGAGGGCACTCGCTAACCTACAGAAGGAGATTGAGAAAGACAACGAAATTTAACAAGTCTTTAACAACATTTAATTAACAAAAATGTATATTAGCTTAAAATATAAATTATGATAAAAACATTTGACAATAAAGAATGGCAAAGAGAAGACATCTTAAAAAGAATGTATGATGACGAGTTCTACTATGGTTATCTTGGTTCTAACGCACTTTCTTCCTCTTCAGCTAAGAAACTAATACAAAGTCCTAAAGCCTATCTTAAATCGCTTAAAATCAATTCTGATGCTCAACCCCTTAGAGATGGTAGACTTGTTCATCTTTCTGTATTAGAACCACAAAAGGTTAAAGACCTTACTATTATTGATGGCTCTAAAGCAACTAAAGCATTTAAACAAGCTGTACTTGAATTAGGTTCTGCTAATGTTTATACTAGAAGTGAATTTAATAATGCAAACTATATTGCCGAGTCAGTTCTTAAATGTAGTGAGGTTACGAATTTATTGAAAGGTGCTGAGTTTGAAGTTCCTGAAATATCCATGATAGATGGATTACCTTTTAGAGGTAAAGCAGATGTTTTAAATGGTAATGTAGTAATAGACCTTAAAACTACAGGAGATATAACTAGATTTAAATGGAGTGCTAAGAATTTTTCTTATGACTTACAAGCCGCTCTATATATGAAGATGTTTAATGCAGATGCTTTTATATTTGTTGTAGTAGACAAAGACACTAAAGATATAATGATATGTGATTGCTCAGATGAATTTATTAGAACTGGATTAAGAAAGCTTGATACCGCAATAGAACAGTATAAGTATTTCTTTCAAGATGAAGTTCCTAATCTGAACAACTATATAACGCATGAAACATTATAGTGGTAAAGAAATTAAAGACGAGTTCTTTAGCATCTCAATGTTTGATTTAGAAGAGGGAATGTCTATAGATGATTTAAGAGCATTATTAGACGACTATGCAAATAAAGAGTTATATTGGGAATGTGCAGGAATACAAAAAGCAATAGAGTATATGGGTTTTATGTTACTGACCCTAATGAGTGATAAATTAAATAATAAAGAAATAAACTTAGAATATGCCAATACCGAAAAAGAGACCACAAGAGAAAGAGGATGATTTTATAAGCAGATGTATGTCTGATGCTATTATGAATAAGGATTATCCTAAGAGAGACCAGCGATTAGCTGTATGTATTAATCAATTAAAAAAATAAACAATGGAACTGAATAAAACAATTCAAACAAAAGAGATTAGAGACTATGTAGAATCTTGTCTTAACTTAGAACTAGGTACAGTAACAAGAAGAAGAAATTATGTGTATGCAAGAGCTATATACTTTAAGCTATGTAGAGAGCAAACTAGATTAAGTTTAGCAGATATAGCAAGTACAGTAAATATGGACCACGCTTCAGCCTTACACGCTATAAACAATGTATTCCCTTCTGCAATATTTTATGATAAATATTTGAAAGATATCTATGATGACTTTATGTTTTCTAATAAACACAAAAATGAAAACATATATGAAAATTATGCTAGGCTGTTAAGAGAAAATGCAAACCTAAGAGTTGATATAGATTCTATAAATAAACAGGATGGATTAGAGAAAAGGTTTATAGATTTAATAAATAGAATACCCGAAAGCAAAAAAGATGATGTTTATGTAAAACTTGGTGCTATAGTAAACATTGTTAATCTTGCTTATGAAAGGGAGACTGTATAATTTAGAAGCTCAAAGTTGGTGCTTAGAAAAGGGTTATAAAATATATATAGTACCTCAAGACAATAAAGGTACTGTATGTAAAATAGGAATAGAGCTTGGTGTTAAAAAAGCAATAACAAAAGAGACTTATACTAAAAAAGAAGTTAGTGATGAAATATGGAAACTATATACAAAATTACATAATAAATGGCTAGAGCAAAACAAAACTCAGCATACATAAAACCGAATGATGGTAGAAAGAATAACGGCAGAAAGAAAGGTGATAAGTATGGACCAAAGAAAGAATTGATTAAATCATCTTCACAATTAACTCCAGCAAAGAAAGAGAGAATATCTATCTATGCACTTAATGCAATGAAGGATGTGTTTGGTAGTGAAGAAGAAGCTTGGAAAGCATTAGCAGAACAAGCTAAGGATTCTTTTGCACACATGAATTTACTATGGCAATATAGATACGGCAAACCTCAAGATGGTAGCGAAGGAAGTGCTAATAAGAAGTTAGATGTACCCGTAATTAATTTTTATGCTTCTACAAATCAAGTAGAGAAACTAGAAGATACTATAGATATAGAATCAGAAGAAGTTGATATGGATAAACTAAACGATGAATAATATAAAGCTTAATGACAGATACAGTTCTTTGTTTACTGCTGACAGTAGATACTTTGTTTGTACTGGAGGTAGAGGTTCTGGTAAATCATTTGGTGTAGCAGTCTTCTTGTTGTCATTGACTTATGAGCAAGGACATAAGGTTTTGTTTACTAGGTATACAATGATATCTGCACAGACATCGATTATCCCCGAGTTTATAGAGAAGATAGATTTAATGGGTGTCAATGAACACTTTAGGATAACTAAAGATGAAATCATAAATATGACCACAGGAAGCTCAATAATCTTTAAAGGTATCAGAACATCAAGTGGTAACCAAACTGCCGCCCTGAAGTCTCTAAATGGTGTTACAACCTTTGTTATTGATGAAGCAGAAGAGTTAACTGATGAATCTACTTTTGATAAGATTGATTTCTCTGTACGTTCATTAACTAAACAGAATAGATGTATACTTATATTAAATCCAACAACTAAAGAACATTGGATATATCAAAGATTCTTTCAGAACTCTGGAGTAAATTCTGGTTGGAATGGTTCTACAAATAAAACAACTTATATACACACAAGTTACAAAGACAACAAAGATAATTTATCTAGCTCATTCTTAGAGCAGATATTTGAAATGAAACTAAAGAGACCAGATAAGTACGAACATCAAATTCTTGGAGGTTGGTTATCTGCGGCAGAAGGTGCTATCTTTAAGAACTGGAGAGTAGGAGATTATATACAAACAGAGATTAGTTGTTATTGTCAAGACTTTGGATTCTCGGTAGACTTAACAACCCTTGTAAAAATATCAGTAGACAAAGCTTTAAGTAAGTTATATGTAAAGGAGATTTATGGTAAGGCAGGATTATCCACGACTGATATAGCTATGAAGAATAAAATGGAATGTGGAGTAGATTTAATTATATGTGATTCTTCTGAGCCACGTCTTATAAACGAGATTAAGCAGAAAGGAGATTTAAACATAAGACCTACAATAAAAAAGAAAGGTAGTATACTTTCTGGTATAGCTTTAATGCAAGACTATGAGATTGTAGTTGATAGGAAGTCTCATGGTATTGTAAGAGAATTAAATAACTATGTATGGCAAGAAAAGAATACTAAGCCAAACATTGGTTATGAACATTACATAGATGCTATTAGATATGGATTGACATTTCTTATACAAGGTCAGAACTCTGGCAAGTATGTCATTAGGTAATCATTAAACATAGTAGGTCTTTTACCTAATCATTAAACGCAGTAGGTTTTGTGGTCATTAAACGTAGTAGGTATTTTACGTTATCGTTAAACATAGTAGGTTTTGTGACTCTTAAACATAGTAGGTTTTTACTAATGTTTTATTCCTCCCTCTTTTGATATTTCAAATATCTATTTGTTAATTTCTGTTAACCAATACAAAATAGTTTTGTTAGTCTCAATTATTTTTTGTATACGCATACACGCAATAATAAGGACACATTTAATATGTTAAAGTTTTGTTAATGCTTTTGTTATGTTAATTATTTGTTTATATATTTGGGTAAACAAAAAAACAATACACTATGAATCAAATTAAATTAACTAAAGCACAAAAAAATAATTTACAAAGAGTTTTAAATGCGTATTACCAAGAACAACCAATAACTAAAAACAATGGTTACAGTTGTTTTGATAATCAATTAAACCTAACATTTCATTTTAGATACTATGCTGATGAATATATTGAAACTTATAAACTAAATAAAACTCAATATAAACCATTAGAACAGTTTTTCTACTTTGAAAAAGGCAGAGGTACTGTTAAAATGAAAGAATTTAATATTACTAAATTAATGCTGATTGAGGGCATTGCTGATATGATTAAATATGCAATAGAGATACAGCAAAATATTCATAGAATTGAGTTATTAGAATATAAAAGACAAATTGATGTCATTAATATTATGATTGCTAAATATAAATTATGGACCAGAAAAGATATAAATACTATAAGTGCAGAGGAATTAAATAAAGCAAACTTTTTTCACAATGAAGTTTTTACTAAAGAGGATAGAAAAACTCTTGAATATCTTGACTGGAATTTGGCTGGTAAAAAAGTGCAAGTATCATTAAGATAATTAATAATTAAATAAAACAACATGAAACAGAAACAATTTAAACACAATTTAAGTAAAGCCAAAAGGCAAAAGGCTCATGAAAGGTATATATTAAATAACCTTTTTGAAGACTATTCATTAACATTAATTAATCTAACAAATAAAAACAAATAACATGGACAATCAAATATTCGCATATTACAGAATACAACAAAGAGTTAAAAAGATAAAAGAATCAATAGAATTATTGAAAGAACAAGGCTATACAATTATAGATTTGGAGGGTAAAATAATCCGTAAAAAAGATGATTAATTATGAGAATTAAATATAATATTTGTGATTTTTGCGGTTATCAAAATCATATAGATAATTTTAAATGTGAGGGAGAAGACTGCGGAGTCCCTTTAGATTTAGAACTTAGTTATAATGAATGGGGTTTACCCGATTTAAAACAAAAAATAACAACATGAAAGTAAACAGAATAAGCAAAGTATATAGACCTATGAGGGAATTTGGTAAACTATTAAAAGATTTATTTAACCCAAAGAAGTCGACACATTTCTGGATAAGAGTAACAAAAGAATTTCACACCAGAGAGGAAAGAGAAGAATTTATCTACGCTACATTAGAGCTGTTAGATAATGAAACCAAAGTAAAAGCATGATTATCCTAACATTTAAACAATAAATTATGACACACACAAAACAAAATAAAAAGTTAACAAGGTTGCAAGGTTTTTTAATCGATGACTTAAAAAAATTAGAATATCACACAAACGAATTAATTGAAAATATCTATGTAAGCGGACAAAAAGAAAACTTCAAACATGATATTGAAGAGATTGAAAGGCTTTTCAGTTATTGGAATAACCATATAAAAAATATAAATAAATAATTATGACACACACAGAGGACATTAAAAGAATAAGAGAGGATTTAAAGAAATTAAACAGTGAATCGTTAACAATAGATTCTGAACATAGAAAAGAGATGGAAAGCGATATAATTATCGATATAAAGAGTTATTGGACCATACAAGGCGAAGATAAGGTGCGTTCAGAGCGATTAGCGAAGCTTTCTATATATGGATATACCATAACGTCAAAAGAATTTGAAGTGCTGTTAGAATCGCTTAAAATGGTTTATATGAATCATCCAGACGGAGAGGTAAAAATGGAAGTTAAGTATAATTACGATTATTTAAATTGCTAGATTACGATTATCCTAGGGCTAAATAATTAAACATAATAACAAAACATAATAATTAAAATAAATAAACATGAGACAGATTACAAAACAAGCAGTAAACAAATTTAATAATAATGACAATTATAAAAAAGACAATACGAGAATTGAATATCAACATATATTCTCTGAGCCTACGACAATAATGTATTTGCATAATAATATAATTGCACAAAAGCTAAACAAAGAAATAAGAATAAGTAATTGCGGTTGGTTTAGTAACACCACAAAAGAAAGATTAAACGGGTTATTGGATTCAATAGGTTTTAATAAGATTTATCAAAAAAACTTTGAATGGTTTTTAGCTGATAAGAAATGGAATGGTAAGCCCGTTAAGTTAATAGGCACTAACAGTTGGGAATATATATAAACGCAGTAGGTATATATAAACGCAGTAGGTTTTTCTATCCCCTTAAACATAGTAGGTTTTTGGGGATTTTTATTTAGAATCATTATAAATAAGAATTATGTATAATTCTCACTTTATGCAATATTATTAATTATATAATTCATATTATGTTAATGACTTGTTAAGGTTGTTATTTAGAATCAGTATAAATTAATATTAATATTGTTTATTATTTGTTAATTAAATTTATTTACTTATCTTTGAATCATATTAATAATAAAAACATAACAAAATGACAGAAAATTTAAAAAAGTATTTCACAGAAAAAGAGTTAAGATTTATGTGGAAAACAATAGGGGATAATTGTAATCCAGTTTTTGACAAAGGAACAGAAAAACAAAAACTTACTCTTTCAACAATGGATAAAATAAGAGAAATAGCAAAACAAAACAATCATATTAATAATTAAAACATAATAAAATGAAACACACAAACACAAAAACAAACAGAGTATTAAACATTATTGTAAAGCTTTACGCGGGTTTTTTAGGTTCCTTAGTTGTCTTAGGTTGCTTAAAATTAATCATTGAAATGATAAGCGGAAACACACCAAATATTATATTATAATTATGAAGACACTTGAAAAAATAATACTAAGTAAGCCATTTATAATATCTTTTTTATATGGCTCAATGTTTTGCTTATTGGCGTTATTGTCAATCGGTGAAAGTTTAATCGAATTAATAATAAATAAATTTATATAATATGAACACATACACAATAAAAGAAGAGTTAAAAGAATATGTAAAATTTAACCAAAAAGGATTTGATTATATGGATAACTTTGATAAGTTTTCAGAAAGAGAGCAAGACAGAATAACAGAGGATTTATTCCATGACTTATTCAATACTGATTATTATATAATTGGATACTATCAGGCTGAACAATGGTTAAAAGAACATGACATAAGTATATTTGAAGGTATTGAATTTGTGCAAGATTATGAAAGAGATAATTTTGGAAATGATGGTATAAGGAATTATACAAACGCTGAACAGTTAGTTAATATGATAACTTATATAATTGGCTATGATGTTGTAAACGAATTAAAAGAAGAGTTAGTTAGCTAACATTAATTAAACCCTCTTAAACACGTTATAAAGCCCTTTAATTAGGGCTTTTTTTATACCCTATATTTAAAGCTTTTATTTATTGGACTTATTCTGTAACTCTTTTATAATTAGATAGAGTGAGTATATTAGATATAACAAACAAATCCATTCTAAGCCATTCTAAGGCACTATCTCAATCCTTCCTATACCTACCTATCACTTATATATTTAAACAGCTTAGATAAGCTTATATTAAACATATTATATATTAACAAAACTTTAACAGAATATATTTGTTTATATGAAATAATTTTAGTATTAACGTAAAACAGAGACCGAGAGGCTTAATGGCTCAATTCAATGAATTCAAACCATTTTGAGTAGGGGTACCCTAACTTCTACAAAGTAAAATTGATTAAGCTGACTAGAAAATTTTAGTAGAACTGAAAAAACTACATTAAGGATGTAACCATGCACCCCCTAAACATCTTTAAAATAAATAATAATGCAGGTAAGGTTGAATAATGTTTGGGTGCTGACAAAAGATGATTAAAAGAGTAACATTGCAATCACTTAACTGACTTGATTTATCTGAACCAACTGCCTTACACTTGTGACAGAAGTTTGGGAACTTGCTAAGTAGATTTCCAACTACATTAAGATAACTACAATATAGTGTTTTTGTTCAACCTATACAACTAAAACAAGCTAATTTATACATATTCTAAATAAGACAATTGACAAATATTGTCAACAATACACACTTACTATAAAGCATTGGTGGTACAAAACAATATGGTTTCAGTTATCATATTATATATCATTATATGGCTATAGTAGAATTAGAATTAAAAGTACCAGAAAGATTAGCAGGTATTAAACTTAAACAGTATCAAGAATATTTAAAGATACAAAAGGAGAATGAAGAGACTGAAGACAAAGGAAACTTTCTTAACTCCAAATGTATTCAAATATTTTGTGGATTAACATTAAAAGAATCTTATAACTTACCAGTTAAGATGTTTGATGGTGTATTGAAACAGATAGGTAATTGTTTTGATGAACCTACTCCGCTTATAAAAGAGTTTAGTATGACTGGTTCTAATGATGTTACTGTTGAGTTTGGATTCATACCTCAATTAGATGAAATGACTTTTGGTGAGTATGTAGATTTAGAAAACTTTATTTCTGATTGGGACAATATGCACAAAGCTATGGCTGTACTGTACAGACCTATTACTTTTAAAAAGAATGGTAAATATAGAATAGAAGATTATGATGGCTCAGATAGGTACTGGGAGGTCATGAAAGATGCTCCGATAAATGTTGCTTTAGGTGCGATGCTTTTTTTTTATCGTTTAGGGAAAAAATTGTCAAAATATACGATGGACTATTTAATCCAACAAAAGCAAGTTCAGGGGGATTCCAAGTCGGAGATGGATTCGGAAAAAAGTGGGGATGGTATCAATCAGTTTATGCTCTTGCTGGAGGAAAGGTATCAGGAATTAATAAAGTTACAAAGATTCCATTACACCAATGTTTAATATGGTTGGAGTTTGAAAAAGAGAAAAACGACTTAGAACAAAAGATGATTAAAAACGCATATAATAAAAATAGATAATGACACAACTTTACGATATACTAGACAAATTAAAAGATAAGCTAAGAAGCAATCCTAATGTGTTTTCTGTAACCTTTGGAGACATAAGTGAAGTCGACCTTAACAAGACAACTATATTTCCATTAAGCCATCTTACAATAACTAATGTAACATTTGAAAGAAGTATTATTAATTTCAATATAGCACTATTATGTTTAGATGTAGTAGATTATAATAAAAGCAACTACAAAGCAGATAATGTTAGTAATGATGATATTTTTAATGGAAACAATAACTTACAGGATATATATAATACTCAATTACAAGTTGTGAATGATATTGTGCAGTCTGTAAGAAGAGGAAGCTTGTTTGATAGTAAAATACAATTAGTTGGAGAACCAGTAGCTACTCCATTTAAAGATAGATATGAAAATGAATTAGCTGGATGGGGTATAGAAATTAATATGAGCATGATTAATGATATAAGCATCTGCTAATGGCTTTTGATAACCTAGAAAACGTATTAAACAAATATGCAAAGGCATATACACAAAAGTTTAAGGCTAAGTTAAAAAGCGACAGAACTAATGCTTCTGGTAGATTAGTAAATAGTATAAAACCTGAAATGTTAGAAAATGGTTTTGCTATACTAGGAAAAAGATATATAGAACAAATATCTGAAGGTAGAAAGAAAGGTAAAATGCCACCATGGTCTCCTAGAGACAACAGTATCTTGAATTGGGTTAAGACAAAAAATATAGTTCCAAGAAACGGAAGTTCAAGTCTTGGCAATATGAAAAGATTAGCTTTCGTAATAGCTAGGTCAATAGGTAGAAGGGGAACTATAGCAAGGTTTGGATACAGAGGAACTAATATAATAGATTTTGTACATAAAGAACTTGGTCAGCAAATGGGAGAGGAAATATTTGCAGCATATAAAATAGATTTAGAAAAAATATTAAACAAACAAATTAAGAAAACATAATGTCAACAATAATCAATTCAAGAAGTCCTTACTATTTTAAAGTATCTGATGCTAGTTTAAACTCAGCTACAATTCAAATTTATATATGGACTGGTTTATATTCAGCTAGAGTAGTTGGAGATTTAAAATATACTTTATCTAAACAAGAAGTTGGAGATACTAACTATGTTGTATTTGAAGTAAGTGAGCTTGTAAGAGACTTTCTTGAAACAGAATATGGTAACTATTCTACTGACACAATATGGACTGATATAGATACTACAATATATGATTCAGCAGGTGCAATAGTTCAAGTAGGTGGACAAGATACAGTAACAACTCCATTTTTAGTTCTTGATGGTTATGGCTACTTTGAAGAGAACTCTAATCCTAGAACAAGTACAGACCCAACAGCCTCTTCATTCACACCTCAAGTATTACAAAGTAATTTAAATGTATATTTTAATTCAGGTCAAGACATTAAGATTCCTGTATTTGCAGAAGCTCAATCTTATGTTACATTAACTTCTGCTGGTGGTGCAGATGTAAACTGGGAAGATGTAGATGAATTTTGGAATACTTATGATGGTTCTTGGGGAGCAGGTACTACACCTATACAAATAGTAGATAGTGGAAACTCTGACCAAAAGATACAATATGTAATACTTACTGATACTGAGAATTTACAAACAGGAGATACGGTTACTTTTGTTAGTCCAGCTCCTACAGCAACTCCTACTCAAACTACAGTAATAAACTTAATATCTGTTGCAGAAGCTAAATATACTCCATTAAACATCATATTTTATAATAAATATGGAGCATTACAGAATATGTGGTTCTTTAAAAAATCAACTAACTCAATAAATGTTACTTCTGAAAACTATAAATCTAATATACTAGACCTAGACAATAGCGGAGGAGTTCCTTCTTATGTTATAAATAAACATCAAGAGAAAATATTTATGGTAAACTCAAGAGAATCCATAAGTGTAAGTACTGATTTTATAAGTGAAGAATATAATGAAGTAATAAGACAATTATTAAATAGTGAACAAGTTTGGGTTGATGATGGAACTAACGTATTACCTATAAATCTAAAAAGTAAATCATTTGAATTAAAGAAAGGTGTTAATGATAGATTTGTTAATTATACAATTTCTTTTGATTATGCGTTTGACAAGATAAATAATATCCTATAATGCAAAAAATAGTATTATATATAAAAAATAACGAAGGTGTATTTAAGAGAATGGATATGTTTAATGATGAAACAGTTGTCCTTAAATCTCAAATACAAGATATTAAAGATGTAGGAAAAATATTTACTGATTTCTCAAGAGGATTTACTCTGCCTTCATCAAGAGAAAACAATAAACTATTTAAACATTATTACAATGAATCTATAGAGAATGGTTTTGATGCAAGGAATAAAAAGGAAGCAATAATAGAATTAGATTTCCTGCCATTTAAAAGAGGAAAGATATTTTTGAACTCTGTAAAAATGAAAAATAACAAGGTTCATTCTTATAATATAACCTTCTTTGGCAATACAGTAAGCTTAAAAGATTTGCTTGGCGATGATGAATTAAGTCTTTTAGGTGAGTTAGATGAGTATACACACGAATATAATAATACTAATGTTAAAACAGGATTAGAGAGTGGTTTATCTTCAGGAAAGATAATATATCCTTTAATATCACATACTAAAAGGTTTTACTATGATTCTGCTGAGGCTGCTCCTAATTATAGTGGTAATTTATACTATAGCTCATTAAACAATAGTGTAGGACTTGCATTTGAAGATTTAAAACCAGCTATAAAATGTATGACCATTATTGAGGCTATAGAAACTAAATATGGCATATCTTTTACAAGAGATTTCTTTAATGAAACTTCAGGTAGTGCTTTTAGTAATCTTTTCTTGTGGTTAAGCAGAAACAAAGGTAAAATAGGTGGTGATGAAAACCAAGAACAAATACTTACTAGAATATGTAAGGATTGGGGTTATTCTTCTGGTAGTTTAGGATTTCTTGTTACTTCTGATTCTTGGATTGTTTCTACTAGACAAGATAAAAAATACGAAGCAACCTTAACAATTTCTACTTCTGGTGCTAACACTAGTATTCCTTTTAGAGTAAAAGCTATTGATTATTTTACTGGAAATGTATTAGCACAAGATTCACTAGCAACATCAGGAACTAGAACATTAGACGTAGTAATATTACCAAATTCAGAAACTATTAATTATCAAATTAAATATATAATTGAATCAGAACAAACATTAACCTTTACTCCAAGCTTAGAGCTAACACAATATTCTGTTAATCCAGTAACAGGTACTCCTACAGGAATTGATGGTCAGGCAACATATAATATAAACGGAGCAGGTGATTCTATAAATACAACTGAAGAAATAATTATAACAGAAAATACTCCTAAAATAAAAACTTTAGATTTCTTAACAGGACTATTCAAGATGTTTAATTTAACTGCTTATTACATAGATGATTTTGGTGATGCTAATTATGGAAAAATATATGTAGATACCCTAGACAACTTTTATGCAGATGCAGTAAACAATCCTTCTGGAGGAAAAATAGATATAACAAAATACATTGATGTTTCTAATACAGAAATAACACCATCTAATCAATTTACAGAATTAAACTTTAAATATGAAGACCCTAGTACTTTATTGTCTATAAATCATAAAGAAACCTTTAATGAGGTGTTTGGAGACGAAGAGTATAAGCCTGAAAATGTAGATAGAGGAACTACTTACGATATAGAAACAGGATTTGAACACATGAAGTTTGAAAGATTGATTGACGAAAATAAAACAAATACGTCAAAGGTTTCTGGAACTACAACTTCCACAATAGCAAATAAGCTTGTCGATAGTGGAAAGACTTTTACAACTTCAGTAGAGGTAGGAGATGTTGTTAATAATATAACAGACAATACTACAGCTACTATTTTAGCAATAGATAATGATACGACAATTAGTTTAAATGCAAATATCATGACAACTGGAGAAGGTTATGATATTGGAAATATTAGTCCTTATAGCTCTGTAACTTCTCCTCAAGCTTATGCAACAGATATCTTATGGGGATATTCTGCTGATGGAGACTTTAATTCAGATACAGATGTAACTCCTAATACTGGTGACTATGACCCTGTGTTAACTAAACCTTTAGTGTTTTATGGAATCCAAGAAACTGGAACGCCTACAGGAAAGGGTATTAAATGGATTTCTACTACACTTCCTTCTGAAGTAACTCAATATTATAGACCTTCTAATACAAATGAAGATGCTTCTGTTTCTACAGCTCCTGCCTTTACAATAAACTTTAGTGATGAAGTTGATGAATGGAATTTAACTAATTACAGTTCTTCTGGTTTTAGCAACTCACTATTTAAGAAGTTCTATAAGACATATATAACAGACATATTTAATCAATATAAAAGAACTTATAAGTTAAAAGCTAAGTTCCCTGCTGATTTTTTAATTAACTATAAATTAAACGACATACTTATTATTCAAGACAAAGAATTTACAATAAATTCAATAAGTACTAATTTAAAAGATGGTAAGAGTGATTTAGAATTATTAATAAAATTATGATAAAGAATATAATAGATTTATTGTCTGCTTCTGATTGGTATTTATATGATGAAGATATAGATATTGCAAAAGGTAAATATAAATCTCCATTAACTTGGAAAGAAATAAAAGAAAGTACAAAACGAAACACATACAACAATGGCTGAAAACAATATTAAAATATATACTATAAAGGTTGATACTAAAACTGGTAAAATTGCTGTAGACAATTTAACAAGAGGATTTGTTAAATCAGAAACAGCATTAAAGTCTCTTAATACAACTCTTCAAACTACAACTAAAAAAGGAGTAAGTCCTTTAGCCGATTCTACAGGTTTAGCAGGTGCTGCTGTAAATGAACTTGGTAGAACTGTTTCTGATGCTGGATATGGTATTAGAGGTATGGCAAACAACATTTCTCAGTTAGGTAGTTTGTTTGCAATTTTGATAGCTAGAACAGGAGGATTTACAAACGCATTAAAAGTAATGGGAAAACAATTTGTTGGTCCTCTTGGAATATTATTTGTCTTTCAAGCAGCAGTTGCGGCATTAGAATACTTTAGTAGAGAAACTAAAACCGCAGAAGATGCTGTAAGTGATTTAGATAATGCTTTTGGAAAACAAGCTTCTCAATTAAAAACCTATGTTTCTATATTACAAGAAAGCAACGTGCCTTTAGATGAAAGAAAAGAATTGGTAACAGAACTAAATAAAGAACATAAAGACTTAAATATACAATTAGACGAAGAAGGTAGATTAACTGAAGAGTCTACAAAATTAACAGACCAATATATTAAAACACTAGAAACAAAGGCTAAAGCACAAGCTATTATTACCAGACTTCAAGAAAACTATAATGAAGAACTAGAAAGAGAAACAGAAGAGATTGGGGAAAACTTAACCTTTTTTGACAAGTTAGCAACTGCATTTACTATAAGAAAAGGTTATAATGCAGTTATAATAAACGCAGAAAAGTCAATTAGAAAAAAGACAGAAGCTGATAGGGAGGCTAATGAAGAAAATGAAAAGCTAATTGCTATGCTTAATGAACTTGGTGTTATTCCAGAGATAAATGAAAAGAAAGAAAAGAAAGTGGCTAAATCAAGAAAAGAATTTGTTGCTAAAAGACTGTCTTTTGCTGATGACATATTAAAATCAGAAGAAAATGTAACAAAGCAAACTATACATGGTAAAGAACAACAATTAAGAGCAGAATCTCAATATCAAATGGATTTAGCACAATTCAAATTTGATGAATACAAAAGAAAAGAAGAAGATAGGGTTGCAGCTATAAAAGACCCAGAAGATAGGGCTAAAGCAGAAAAGAAAGCAGATGAAGCTATTAAAGAATCACAAAACTCATTATCTCTGTTTAAGCTACAGAAGATGAAAGAAACAAATGACCTTATTGATATAGAAAGAATAAATGATTTGCAAAAAGCAAGACTACGTCAATCTGATTTTATGGCAAAAGAACAAGAAGATATTGCAAGTTTTGATATGCAAATGTCAGAGACTAAGCTTGGTAAGGTTATGCAAGAAATAGAATTAGAAAACCTAAGACATAATAATAAAATACATAATATAAACAAAGAAATAGAAGCTAGAGAGTTAGAAGGAAAGTCAACTGTTGATTTAGAGGAAAAGAAATCTAATGAGATAGCAAAGTTTGGTAGGATTAATACTAAATTAAAAAAGAAAGAAGAAGATGCTAAACTTGAAATAGTAAACTTTGCCGCAAAAGCTGCAATTCAAATAGCTGGAGAGGGTTCTGCTGTAGGTAAAGCAATAGGGGTAGCTATGGCAATAATAAACACAAAGAAAGCTATTACAGCAGCTTTAGGTGATAGTGAGGTTCCTGGGTTTTTTAGGATACTTCATGCAGCAGCAATAGGAGCTTATGGATTTAAACAAGTTAAAGATATTATGGCTGTTAAGTTGCCAGTAGCTGCGGCAAGTAAAGATGGTGCTGGAGGAGGTTCTATGTCTGTATCTGCACCGAGCTTCAACGTAGTAGGTGCTGGAGGAACAAGTCAAATTGCAGAAGCGGTTACTGGAGCTCAGGACAGACCTATGAGAGCTTATGTGGTTAGCACAGAAGTAAGTTCTGCTCAAGAGTTAGACAGAAAAACTGTCTCAGAATCTTCTTTAGGATAAATAAAACAAAACATAAATATAAAAGTTATCATATTATGAAAACCATTGAACTATACATAGACGAAGAAAACGAATTTAGTGGAATAGAAGCTATAAGCGTTGTCGAAAACCCAGCAATAGAAGAAGATTTTATTGCACTTAAAAAACAACAAGTTAAACTTGCTGAAGTAGATAGGGAAAAAAGAATCCTTATGGGTGCTGCTTTAATACCTAATAAAAAAATATTAAGAATCAACGGAGAAGAAGAGTATAACATATTCTTTAGTGAAGATACTGTAAGAAAAGCGTCTGAGCTATTCTTATCAAGAGGTAAACAAAATAATTCAACATTAGAACATGACGTTAAACTCAATGGGTTATCTGTTGTAGAATCTTGGATTATTGAAGACAAAAAGAAAGACAAATCAAGAAAGTATGGATTTAGTTTACCTGTAGGAACTTGGATGGTTTCTGTAAAAGTAAACAATGATGAAATTTGGAATGACTTTGTAAAAGAAGGAAAAGTAAAAGGATTCTCTATAGAAGGATTCTTTGCTGACAAACTGGATGAAAGACCAAAAGAAAGTGTAGAAGAAGACTTTGATGAAATGGAAGCATTATCTAAATTATATGAGATAGAAGAAGCTTTCTTAGAGTCTCAAGAGATAGAATTAGAATCTTATAATGACTATCCTCAAGCGGCTGTAAACAATGCAAAGAGAGCTTTAAAATGGAAGAAAGAAAATGGTAGTTCTTGTGGAACTCCTGTAGGTTGGAGAAGGGCTTCTATGTTAGCATCAAAATCTAATTTAACAAGGTCAACCATTGCAAGGATGGCTTCATTTAAAAGACATCAACAAAACAAAGATGTGCCATATTCAGAAGGATGTGGTGGCATTATGTGGGATGCTTGGGGAGGTAGTGCTGGTGTTAATTGGGCAATATCTAAACTAAAGCAAATAGATAAAAAAGAGATGTCTGAAATAGATGACTTTGAATTACAATTACAAGATTCTTTAGAGTGTAATGCTTTAACTCTTGCTGAAGATAAATTTAAGGATTATCCTGATGCTGCTCATAAAAACTCATTAAGAGCATTGAAATATAAAATAGATAATAAGTCACAATGTGGTACTAAGGCTGGATGGCAAGTTTCTCAAATGTTAGCTAAGAAAGAACCTATATCAAGATGTATAATATCTCAAATGGCTTCTTATGTTAGATTTAGAAGAGATAAAGACGTTCCTTATTCTGAAGGTTGTGGTAAATTACTATGGGATGCTTGGGGTGGAGATGCAGGTATAAACTGGGCTTCAAAGAAGCTAAAAGAAATAGACAGAGAAATAAAACCTGTAGATTCTTTAAAGATGGCTTCAATGAAAATAAATGAAGACTATGCAATAATAAATGATAGATTGGCTTATTCTACAAAAGAAAAAGCTATGGAAATGTCAGATGACTTAGGATGTCAAGGTATACACGAGCATGATTATGAAGGAAAGAAATGGTATATGCCTTGTGAAAAACATTCAGTAGAAGCAGGGAAGAATAGTAAAAGTCCTTGTTGGGATGGCTATGAACAAAAAGGTTATCAAATAATAGATGGTAAAAAAAGACCTAATTGTGTGAAGAAAAAATAATATGAGAAGAAAATACAAAAAAACACCAAGCAGAACAAGTCCTAGTTCTTCAAGAAGAGGTTGTTTATGTAAAGATGGTACCTATTCGGTAAAATGTTGTGATGGTTCTTTACAGGCTCAAGGTATAGGTAACATAAGTAGTCATACTGTCGTTGGAGATGAATATTATTATAGAGTGCAAAGGTGTGGTCATTCTATGAAAAAAGAAATTCATTTACACGGAACCCAACTTGTAGTAGGCAATGTTTATTATTTACAATTTGAAAATACAGGTCATAGTAATTGTTATACTGTTCTTAATGTTTCTGCAAGTGGAGAACATCATGTAGAATCATCTACTTTGTATAATGACTGCGATGCTTGTATAGCAGCTAACTAAAAATACAACAAAAATAAAAGCTTGAGGTTATCAAGTTATACTATTAATTTAAATCAATAATATATGAAAGCTACCGATATCGTAGACAAATTTAAGAAAATCTTACTATCTGAGACTGAAGAAAAAGTCGAAGAGATAGAAGTACAAGAAGAGGTTAAATTAGCAGAAGACGAAGTTATCGAAGAAGTGAAAGACGAAGTTTCTGAAGAAGACGTAAAAGAAGAGGAAGAAGTTAAAGAAGAGGAAATGTACGCTACTAAAGAAGAACTTTCTAAAGCGATTGCTGAAATGAAAGCTATGTATGACCAATTAATGGAATCAATGAGTAAAGAAAAATCTCCTGAAGTTCCAGAAGAGTTAAAAGAGGAAGTTGAGTTGTCCTCTCAAGAATCAGAAGCTGAGCCTATTGCTCATTCTCCTGAATCTAACGTAGAAAAAAACAATGTTCATTTGTATGGTAATAAAGGACCACAAACAATAATGGATAGAGTACTAAACAAAATTTCATAATAAACCAAAACTAAAATAATAAAAAATGGCTACTACAACTTCAATTACAAGTACTTATGCTGGAGAATTTGCTGGAAAGTATATTTCTGCTGCGTTATTATCTGGTTCTACTATCGAAAATGGTGGAATTTCAGTAAAACCTAATGTAAAATTCAAAGAGATAATCAAAAAGGTTGCAACAAGCGGTCTTATTGCTAATGCTTCTTGTGATTTTGCTGACACAGGTTCAGTTACATTAACAGAAAGAATCCTTCAACCAGAAGAGTTCCAAGTTAATGTTGAACTATGTAAAAAAGACTTCCGTTCAGACTGGGAAGCTGTACAAATGGGATATTCTACATTTGACAAATTACCTCCAAAATTTAGTGATTTCTTAATTTCTCACGTTGCTGCTAAAGTTGCTGAGAAAACTGAGCAAAACATTTGGAGTGGTGTTAATGCTAATGCTGGTGAATTTGATGGATTCTCTACTTTATTAGCTGCTGATTCTGATGTTGTAGATGTAACTGGTTCTGCAATTACTTCTGCTAACGTAATCTCTGAATTAGGTTCTATAGTAGATGCAATTCCTTCTTCTTTATACGGACAAGAAGATATGTATGTATATGTATCACAAAACATTGCTAGAGCTTATGTAAGAGCTTTAGGTGGATTTGGAGCTTCTGGATTAGGTGCTGCTGGTACAAACTCTCAAGGAACTCAATGGTGGAACAATGGTTCATTAAGCTTCGATGGTGTAAAACTATTTGTTGCAAATGGTCTTGCTGACGATACTGCTGTTGCTGCTGAAAAATCTAACCTATACTTTGGAACAGGTCTTTTATCTGACCACAACGAAGTAAAAGTTATCGATATGGGTGACTTAGATGGTTCTCAAAATGTAAGAGTAATCATGAGATTTACAAGTGGAGTACAATACGGAATCGGAGGAGATATCGTATACAGAGTAAATTCTTAATAATAATTAAATAAAGGGTGGGCTTAACCACTCACCCTTTTAATACTAACTTTAAAAAACTAATAATATGTCTTGTAATTTAACGCTATATAGAACAGAACCCTGCAAGGATAGTGTTGGTGGATTAGATAAAGTTTACTTTGTTAATTATAGTTCTTCTTTGTATTCAACAATTACTTTTGATACAACGAACACAGATGCCATAGAGTCCATTACTGGAACTCCATCTGCATACGAATATGACATTAAAGGAACTTCTTCTTTTACACAAAATATCCAAGCGAGTAGAGAAAATGGAACTACTGCTTTCGAGCAAGTTTTAGAATTGACTCTACACAAACTAACTATAGCAGACCACAAAGAGTTAAAACTCTTGTCTTTCAATAGACCTCACGTTATCATAAAAGATAACAATGGAAACTACTTCCTAGCTGGAATAGAGCATGGAATGGATGTTTCAGGAGGAACTATTGTTACAGGTGGAGCTATGGGAGATTTAAGTGGATACACTTTAACTTTAACAGGAATGGAAAAAGCTCCAGCTAATTTTATGGAGTCTGACCCTGCATCTGTTGGATTTACTGTAGTAGATTCTTAAACATAGTAAGTTCTTAAACATAGAAGATATAAAGCCCTTTAATTAGGGCTTTTTCTATATAAAACAAAATCGACACTTTTCAGTTATCTTATTATGATAAGATTACTTCCAAGCACGGCTTCACAAACAATTGAAATAATTCCTAGAAGTTATTCACCCCTATCAAGCCTTGGTTCATATATTGTAAACCTTACTATAACAGAAGATGGAACAAACAAAAGTGAAAGATTAACTAGCCTTCCTGCTTCAGTTACAAATAACGAAAATTTTGTATCTGTAACATTAGTTTCTGCTGCATTGGCTACGTTTTTAAAAGAAGGAAGTTCTTATTATTTAGAGTTTGACAAAACAGGTGCTTTATGGTATAGAGATAAAGCTTATGCAACTGCTCAAACAGACAATGAAGAAATACATACATTAAATACAAACGAATACGACCAATATGGTGAAGGGTCTGAAGACGAATATATAGTAATATAATATGGAAAATAAAAATATTAGAGTAGTTAATCTTTCTGGATATGAAATACCAGAGATAAAAGAAGTTTACGGAAAAGACTGGATTCAATATGGAGATTGCAATGATTATTTTGATGAACTTATAGATAAATACTTAGGAAGTCCAACTAATGCTAGATGTATAAATGGTATAGTTGATATGATATACGGAAGAGGTTTAGAAGCTACAGATAGCGAAATTAAGCCTGAGATGTATACTAAAATGAAAATGTTATTAAAGTCTAAGGATTTAAGAAGGGTTGTTAATGATTACAAAATGCTTGGTCAGTCTGCTGTTCAAGTAATATATAATAAACAAAAAACTTCTATAATTAAGGTTTTACATTTTCCTATGGAAACTTTAAGGGCTGAGAAAGCTAAAAAGGGTCAAATAGAAGCTTATTACTATCACCCTAAATGGTCAGAAATGGCTCCTAGTGATAAACCTAAAAGAATACCTTCTTTTGGTAATGGTTCAAAGAGAGAAGTTATAGAAATATATGTATTTAAGCCTTATAGGTCAGGATTCTATTACTATTCTCCAGTAGACTACCAATCTTGCTTACAATATGCTGAATTAGAAGAGGAAGTAAGTAATTATCATATAAATAACATTAAAAATGGTTTACAGCCATCTTTATTAGTTAATTTTAATAATGGTGTACCAAATGAAGAAACTCAAGAGTTAATTGAGCATAAAATATACGATAAGTTTAGTGGTTCTTCAAATGCAGGTAAATTTATACTTACTTTTAATGAATCAGCAGAAACTCAAGCAGATTTACAGCCTATTCATCTTCCAGATGCTCATGCTCAATATCAGTTCTTAGCTGATGAGAGTAGAGAAAAAATAATGCTTGGTCATGGTATTGTTTCTCCTATATTATTAGGTATAAAGGATAATACTGGGTTTGGTAACAATGCAGAAGAGCTTAGAACAGCTTCTATTCTTATGGATAACATTGTTATTAGACCTTTTCAGCAAGGAATCATTGAAGGATTAAATGAAATACTTTCTTTCAATAAAATATACCTTAATCTATACTTTGTAACGCTACAACCAATAGAGTTTACAGAGTTAGATAATATTTCTACTAAAGTTAAGAGAGAAGAGGAAACTGGAGAGAAATTAAGCTCACAAGAAGAGTTAGACTTATCAGATGATGGTGCAGAAGACCTGTATACGCAATTAGAGAGCCTAGGAGAGGTTATCTCTAGTGAATGGGAGCTTATACATAGCGAAGCTGTAAACGATAAGAATGAGGACTTTGATTTAACTAAATTAAGCGTTTCTGAAGATGATGCTAGTCCTAATAAGCGTTCTGGACAAGATAATTCAGGATATAAAGTAAGATATGCTTATTCTCCTGTAAGAAACTCTGATAAAAGTAGGGTATTTTGTAAGAAGATGGAGGTATTAACATCTAAAGATTTAGTATTTAGAAAAGAAGATATTACTTTAATGTCTTTTAAAGGTTTAAATAGTGAATTAGGACACGATAAAAAGAAATATAATCTTTTTAAGTATAAAGGAGGTAAAAATTGTCACCACTTCTGGGAAAGAAGAGTATATAAAAAGAAAGTAACACCAGATACCGAAGTTGAAGCTTCAGATGCTGTACAAGACGGATTTAAGGAACCAAACAATCCTCAAGAAGTCGAAGTTAGACCAGTAGATATGCCAAACAGAGGTGCTTACCCAAAAACTAAATAATTATGGCACAGAAAGCACTTTTCATAACGATAAATGACTTAAAAAGAAAATCTATAATAGATGGTAATGTAGATGCTGATAAATTAATACAATTTATAGAAGTAGCACAAGATACACATATTCAAAACTATCTAGGAGGGTTACTTTATAAGAAGCTACAAACATTAATAATTAATGATACTATTAGTGATGCTGCAAATTCAGATTATAAATCATTATTAGATGACTATATAAAACCTATGTTGGTTTGGTTTACACAAAGCTCTTACTTACCATTTGCTATGTATCAAATTAGTAATGGAGGTGTATTTAAACATAGAAGTGAAAACTCAGAGACAATATCTCTTGAAGAGATGAGAATGATGTTATCTAAAGTTACTGAAACAGCAGAATTTTATACTAGAAGATTTGTTGATTACATGGATTATAATAGCACTTTATTTCCAGAATATGTTTCTTCAACAAATGGAGAAATGTATCCAGATAAAGATGTTAACTTTAATTCTTGGGTACTTTAATGGAGTACAAAAAAATAAAAACATATAAACCTAAAGAAAGTAATGTAATTAAGCTAGATTCTTTCTTACAAAAATTAAACAAAGATGGCAAACACAATAAATTGGGGAAAAATATACTGTAGCACCGAGTTTGGTGATACGGCAAACGAGAGTACTTTACATATTGATTCACAACCAACTTGTTTTGAATAATGGCTACTCTTTCAGGAAATAAAATAAAAAATACCTATCAGGCTCTTGTTAAGTTCTCTGACAATGGAAATATAACAACCTCAGCTAAACAGTTAACTGATGGTTTTGGTAATAACTCTCCTATGTGGGTTTCTACAACTCAAGTAGGTATAGGAGTTACTCCAGAAGCAGGATTAAATCTGCACGTTTACGGAGATGCAAAAATAGGAAGCAATTTAACTGTAATAGGAAACCTAGTAGTTGAAGGAAGTACAACAACTGTAGGAACTGACACACTAACAGTAAAAGACCCATTAATCGTACTAGCTAACAATAACACTTCAACAGACGCAGTAGATATAGGTTTTTACGGCAAATACGCACCTGCAGGTACCACACTATACTCAGGGCTGTTTAGAGAAGCTCTAACAGGCAAATACAGGTTATTTAAAGGATTACAAATAGAACCAACAACTACTGTAAGTGTATCAGGTACAGGATATGATAAAGCAGATTTAGTTATAGGTAATATAGAAACAAATGGAGTGGTAGAAGATTCTTCATTATTTACTTTTAGTAAAGATGTTATAATTAATAAAGCAGGTACTACTAAATTAACGATAGACAATGTAACGCAAAACAAGTCAATAGAGCTAGAATGTACATCTTTAAATAATGTGCTTAATGCTGAGGGTGATATGATATTTTCATCTGGTAGCCCTATATTTAAATATACTAGTAGCAACTTTGAAGTTATAAGTGTTGATTCAACTTTTGGAGGAGATATAATTGCCAATGGTGATATAACACTTTCAAACTCAAGTAAAATAAAGTGGAATGGTACGTCAGCTCTTGAAATATATGATGATGGCACTAATGCTATTAAAATAGAAACAGGTAGTTCTAGGATTTTAGATGTTTGTTCTGATATATTTCAATTAAAAGCAGGTGATACTAACAATAATGATTTAATGTTAACTCACGGGTCTGAGGGTGTATCAATATATTATAGAGGTAATACAAATCCTGGTGTTAAATTCGCTACTACAAGCGATGGTGTTGATGTAACAGGGGAATTAGCAGTTTCTGGAACTGGACAATCTAGTTTTGGTGGTCAGGTTACTATTCCTTTAACACCTACTTCAAGTACAGATGCAGCATCAAAAGGGTATGTAGATACTCAAGTTGGAGCAAACAATGAGCTTTCTGAGGTTTTAGCAAATGGCAATATTACAGACGGAACTGATATTGTTGTAAGTACTGGAGACCAAATATTGTTACCAGATGGTAACTCAACTAACCCTGCAATTACTTTTAGTGGTGATACCAATACAGGAATGTATCGTACAGGAAGTGATGTTTTAAACTTAGGTGTTGGAGGTTCAGATGCTATTTCAATGTTTCCAAACACTGTTTATATAAAACCTGCAGGAAGTACTGAGTTAACAATTTCTACTACTGGTTCAACCTTTGCAGGAGATGTAGATGTAAATGGAAATTTAGATGTTACAAGTACTGCTTCAGATGCTGTATTTTTAAGAAGTTCACAAGCTACAACTACAAACGTATATATAACAAACACAAATGCTACTTCAAATAATACTGCTAACTTATATTTTGCACCCGCTAATAATATAGGTGGTTCTTACATAAAATCAACAGCAATAGAAGATTTTTCAAGTTCAGCAAATAGAACAGCAGATTTAAGGTTTGCTGTTAGAAAGGATGGTACATTTAATGAAGCCGTTATTATAGACAGTGATGGAAACGTAGGAATAAACAATAATTTACCCACAGCAAAACTAACAATAGATAATAGCATTGCTACAGCTTATTCTACAACTAGTTATGCTAGCACTCCCGCTAATAGTATGCTTTATTTAAACAATACAAATGGCGGTTCAAATACAGCTTCATTAATTAATTTTAGAACAGGTTCGGGAGATGGAGTATTAGGATTTGTTGCGGGAGGTGGAATTAATGATGCTGATTTTGTAATTCAAACAGATGGAGGTGTAAATGGTATAGAAAGATTTAGAATAACTAACGCAGGAAATGTAGGAATCGGAACTGATTCGCCAATAGGAAATTTAAACATAAATGGTGGAACAGGAGATGCAGCAGCACAAGATGCCATAGAAAC